>OGQD01000771.1_pt1 | contig 22664 bp, 18 predicted proteins | sample 1553091 | NCBI WGS metagenome assembly OGQD01 (sample SAMEA2580290, study PRJEB22360) | human gut metagenome | biome: human gut; feature: human-associated habitat; material: faeces | place: Denmark | collected 2008/2010
TTCTTGCTGTATCAAATGAAGAAGGAAGAATTAAATTAGCTCAGAAAGTAATCGATGAAGGATTATCTGTAAGACAGACAGAAACTCTTGCTCCGTTATTTTCTGACATGAAAGAAACTAAAAGGACAAGAACTGTTACCCCTCAATCATATAAGACAGCTGCAAGACAACTTCGTTTAACGTTGGATGCGAATGTCAAAGTAAGACAAGTAAGAGGGAAAAATAAAATCGAAATTGAATTTAAAGATGAAGAAGATCTCGAGCGCCTTTTGTCTTCAATAACACATTCAGTTTTAGAGCAGGAATGATATGAAGGGAATAACGAAATACATAACAAGTGGAATCGTAATAGGTATCACTGCTGTTTGCGCTTATCAACTATTACTGAATAACAAAGCAAAGTGTCAATTGAAGCAAACAGCAAAGTCATTAAAAACATCATTTCAGAACATAATGAAGTACCAAGAAGTGCTCATGGATGACGGAAGTGCTAATACAGAGCTTCTGAGGGAGCACCAACAGAACATTCAAGACAAATGGAATAGCATTGGGTATTAAATAATAGCCCTCATGTTTATGAGGGCTATATCATAACCAGAACATTTGTTCTAATACTTTAGTTAGAAGAATACTTCTGTTTTAACTGCCCACATGCCGCATCGATATCAGAACCACGAGAGTCGCGTAGAGTTGCATCAACGCCAGCAGCATTAAGGGTTTGAATAAAATGCTGCGCTCTTGCTTCAGAAGATGGTTCAAATGGAGAACCAGATACATGATTAAGCATAATTAAGTTGACATGAGCTAATGTGCCACTGGTAAAATCTCGTAACGCTGCAAGCTCCTCTTCAGTGTCATTTATACCAGCTATAAGTGCATACTCATATGTTGGACGGCGTCCAGTTAAATCAACATATGCTTGCATAGCATCCCAAAGCCTTAACAAAGACCATTTCTTAACACCAGGCATGAGGGCATCACGTGTTTTTTGGACGGCAGAGTGCAAAGAAATAGCAAGAGTGAACTGCTCAGGTTCCTTAGCAAATTTATGAATCATAGGAACAACACCACAAGTGGAAACAGTTAAATGTCTCGCTCCAATACCAAGTGTTTCTGATTTATTTAACATTCTTAGTGCTTTGAGTGTTTCATCATAATTTGCAAAAGGCTCGCCTTGTCCCATAAAGACAACACTACTCACACGTGTACCGAAATCATTTTGTGCATGAATAACTTGGTCATATATTTCTTCTGCCTTCAACGATCGGGAAAGACCGGACTTCCCTGTTGCACAAAAGGCACATTTCATACCGCAGCCAGCTTGTGTGGATACACATACAGAAAGACGATTCTTGGAAGGAATGCCAACGCATTCGACAGAATTACCGTCAGAAAACTGAAGAAGATACTTTCGGCATCCGTCTGATGAAACCTGACGAGCAATTTCTGAAGAAAGCGCAATTGAAAAATGAGAGGCTAGTTTCTCTCGAAGAGACGCAGGAAGATTTGTCATTTGGTCAAAGTTCTCAACATGCTTGTTCCAAATCCAATCTTCAATTTGTTTCACGCGAAACGCAGGTTGTTTAAACTCAGCCATAAGGTCTGCGATTTGCTCATGCGTAAGATCACGAATCGTTGTGAGCTTGTTTTCTGAAGGGCTGAGAGAACGATTTTGAGAAGTCTGGTCAGAATGCATGATAAAACCTGTCTCTGAGTTCCTTAAATATCTAAGTGGGGGTATCCTCAAGACCCACGGGAAAAGAATACCAGCGAAGAAGGTTAAAGAGAAACACAGTTCTACATTTCAGAAGGACTAAGAGATAACTTAGCGAAAAGATCTATAAGGCCCATGTGGCGCGATGAAAGGAATCGGCCTTGAGAGATATAAAACTGGATACCTGTAAAGTTGCTCTTATCACTGGCGGTTGGTCCGATGAAAAAGAAATATCGCGTGCAAGTGGCCAGGCTTGTGCACAAGCCTTGCAGGATGCTGGATTTATCAATATTGATGTAATAGACATCTCAGATTCCTGTGCAACTATACAGCTCGCACAAGGTAATTATGATGTTGCGTTTATAGCTATGCATGGACAGTACGGTGAGGATGGGTGTATTCAGGGTCTTTGTGAAATACTACATATCCCCTATACCTTCTCAGGAGTCCTTGCCAGCGCAATGGCAACAGAGAAAAACATTGCAAAACAGGTATATAAGGAAGCAGGTATTCCTGTTCCAGAAGGAATTGAAATATCAGCTTCTAAGAAGTGTTCATTAGAGGAGCTTCATAGCCTTGTTGAAAGGTTGGGACTACCAATTTTTGTTAAGCCAGCCTGTAATGGTTCAAGTTTTGGAGTAACAAAAGTTACAAAGGAAGATCAACTCCAAGATGCAATAACAAAAGCACAAAGTGGTGGTAGCTCTGCCCTTATAGAACAATGTATAGAAGGAACAGAAATTACTGTCCCAGTATTAGGCAATGAAGATCCGCAAGCTCTCCCAATAATTGAAATTGTTACAGGAGCAGATTTTTACGACCTTAAGGTGAAGTACGAGGATCCGTCTAAACATCATGTTATCCCTGCTCGCCTAGATGAGGATATATACAAAAAAGCACAAGAGTATGCCGTTATTGCTCATAAAGCGCTTGGCTGTGCGGGAGCTTCTCGGTCTGACTTCATTGTTACAGCAGATGGAGAGCCAGTTATTCTCGAGACAAATACAATTCCTGGTATGACAGAAACCTCTCTTCTTCCTGACTCAGCACGACATGCAGGAATAGAGTTCCCTGAGCTTTGTCGTAGGCTTATTGAACTGGCATTTGAGCGTTTTGAGGCGTGAGATGAGCGACGTAATAAGTCCTACCCTTGATGAACTTATTCTTCCGGATACACCCGCTCGAATAAAAGCGTCCTACCATACGCTTGCCGAGCGTGCTTCTCAGCAAGATTTCGGACTTTTGGAAGAAGATGTGGTTGTCCTTGATACTGAGACAACAGGTCTTTCCTTCAAAAACTGCGAACTTATTGAGATAGCTGCCGCGCGATTAAATGGACGGAATGTAGTAGATAGATTCCATACATTTGTGCATCCTGGTAAGCCGATTCCAGAACAAATTAAGCAGTTAACGGGAATTAAAAATGCGGACGTTATAGATGCGCCTACATCCAAAAAAGCGGTGGCAGAATTAGCCGAATTTGTCGGAGGCGTTCCTGTTCTTGCTCATAATGCCACCTTCGACAGGACGTTTATCGAAAAAGTAAAAGGTGGCGTTAATGTCTCTGAAAACTGGATCGATACGCTAGCTTTGTCGAGAATCGCTCTGCCGCGTCTTTCATCTCATCGACTGTCGGATATGGCTCAAGCATTTGGATGCGCTGCAGTTTCGCATCGCGCTATGGATGATGTAGATGCATTAGCTGGTATGTGGAGAATTATTCTCTGTGCTCTTTCTGATATGCCAGCGGGATTAATGAATGTTTTAGCGAACATGCATGAGGATGTGTATTGGCAGTTCAGGCCAATCTTTACACATCTTGCATTAGAAAACCCCGAAGCAACCTTCTCAATGGAACAAGTGAGAAGAGATTTGCTCGATGCAACGGATGATCAACAGCATGAGGATGCCGCTGAGCTTGACTGGCCGCCCGTAGCTCCATCATCTGAGGAAGTTGCCGATGCATTTGCGCCTGGTGGCATTGTGCAGAAAATGTATGACTGTTTTGAGTGCAGACCAGAACAGCTGCAGATGGCAGAAGAAGTTCGCAAAGCACAGGCAACATCGACACATCGCTGTATTGAGGCTGGTACGGGCGTTGGAAAATCAATTGCCTATCTGTTGCCATCGGTTTTATATGCACAAAAAAATAATGTAACGGTAGGAATTGCAACTAAAACAAATGCCTTAACTGATCAGCTTGTATCTCATGAGCTCCCAGCACTTGATAGAGCATTACCTCAAGGCCTAACGTTTTTTAGTCTCAAGGGGTATGAGCACTATCCATGTCTTCTGCGTGTAATGCGCGCAATAACCGGAGAGTTGCCTTTAGAGCAGGTCGAAGAGAAAAACAAATCTACAAATACTATCGAACAAGATATGCTGACTGCTCTTGCGGTAGTGCTCGCGTATGCCTGCCAATCCCCTTCAGGGGATCTGGATGCTCTCGGTATTAGATGGCGCTCAGTTCCACGACAGATGATTACTACTACATCAGAAGAGTGTCAAAAAACACGCTGTCCCTTTTTCTCAAAAGGATGTTTAGTTCACGGTGCACGGAGACGTGCAGCATGTGCTGATATTGTAGTGACGAACCATTCGCTGCTTCTGCGCAATGTTGAAGCTGAAGGTAATGTTTTACCTCCCATACGTCACTGGATTGTCGATGAGGCACATTCTTTTGAAGGAGAAGCTCGAAGACAATGGGCGCGTGAAGCATCTTCGCAAACTACGAGAGCTGCATTTGAAGCACTTGGTGGTACAAGAACAGGAGCTCTTCATTTATTAATGGTGCAGGCTTCTTCAGTAGAAGCAGCAACAACATTACAGGGAATACTTACAAAGACTGCCTCAGCAGCATCGCGTGCACAACTTGCGTGTGCCGAGTTATTTGAAGAAGTAGGCGATTTTGTAAGTCTTAAAGCTGCTGGTAGAAGAAACTCTTATGAGGCAGTGACTGTTTGGATTGGTCCAGAAGAACGTTCGCATGAAGCTTGGGAACGAGTTTTCGAAGCCGGCTTAACAGCTATCAGAAGTCTCGAGGAGACCGTTAAATGTCTCGGTGAGGCTTCTGCGTTAGCAGTCGAAACAGTAAAAGAAGCTGTAGTAGATCTTGGCGAACATAAAGCTGTGTTTGAACGATTGTTGGAAGGCGTTCGTCTGGTAATTGAAGGCACAGATGATAGCTATGTGTATTCAGCCCAAGTTACGCGATCTCGCAACCGTAGCTCTAATGAAGCCTTAATAGCAGAGAAGATCGATGTAGGTGCTGAGCTTGCAGAACGATGGTTGCCAGAGATGATGAGCGTGGTCTTTACCTCGGCAACAATTGCTGTAGGAGATGATTTCTCACACTTCAAACATGCTGTTGGTCTTGATAGATTAAGCAGCTCTCTGTACTCATCGATTCGTTTGGACTCGAGCTTCGATTACGATTCAAACATGCGTGTTGTCATAGCACGCGATTTACCACAGCCAAACGACAGACAGTATCTCGATGAGCTTGAAAAACTTCTTTTGGATGTTCATGTAAGTATGGGCGGGTCTGTTTTAACGCTGTTTACTAACCGGCGAGAAATGGAACGAACATACGAAAAGCTCAAGCCTCTTCTTGCTGAGAAGGGACTTGATCTTGCAATGCATGAACGTGGTGCCGGAGTTCGACAAATTCGCGATAGATTTCTCGCTGAGAAGAGTCTCTCCCTCTTTGCACTTAAAGCCTTTTGGGAGGGTTTTGATGCTGCTGGCGATACGCTACGGTGCGTGGTTATTCCGAAATTGCCTTTCTCTAGTCCAACCGATCCTCTTTCACTTGAGAGGGACAGGAGGGAGCAGCGCGCTTGGTGGCGATATTCACTTCCAGAGGCAGTGCTTTCGGTAAAGCAAGCGGCTGGTCGATTGATTCGATCATCAACCGACAAAGGCGTCCTCGTACTTGCAGATTCTCGACTCGTTACAAAAAGTTATGGACGCCAATTTATCAATAGTTTGCCCTCTTCAAATGTAACGATACTTGAAGAGGGACACGTAAAACGATTTATTGAGAGTTGGCGTCGTAGTACTCACTAGCAGTTAGTTGTAACGATTGGGCGTATTTCTTAGCGCGTTCCATGATGAATTTGTTATTGCAGGTTACTTGTGATGCACAAGCTGCAATATGGCGAACAAGCCAATCTCCACCTAAATACGGAGTACGTATACGAATGCGCCCATCAGCTAGTTCTTTTCGCTCTAATTCATGCCAATTGAACAGTTTGAGAGGTTCATCATTTTCAAACGTGAGGGTGACACTATAGGGTGTTTGATCAGCGCTTGATGGTTGAGATGCTGAATTCTGTTTAAGAGAACGCTCAGGCATATCACCCTCGTCACAAACATTGGTCATACGATCAAGTCTGAATAAACGTGAGTCCGCTCGATCGAGATCCCAACAATCGAGATACCAAAAGCCTGAATCTTGTTGTAACTGTCGAGGGATGACATGTCTGTGAGTAGCAGTAGTGTCACCTGCGCCGCAGTAATCCATACTAAGAATATGTTTGTCGATAATTGCTTGCATGCATGTTGTGATGGCGTGAGCAATGTCAGGTGTGCCAGAAGGAGAAACAAGATGTTCCATAGTGGTGTTTGCTGTATCAACTGATCCCAGCATTGTTTGAATCTTGCTTCTTGTTGGATCATTTTTTGGAATCCCAATTTGCTCCAAGGCTGCTAGCAAAGAAATGGTTTCTTCTCGTGTGAGCCGGAGAGCTCTGCCATGCATGCCTTGATCAAAAGCAAGGGAGATGCCCGTTAAATCATCGGAAGGATAGAGGGATACATAGTAGTTTTCAGTTGCTGCAATATCGAGCAGCATATCCATAAGCCGCTGAGCTTGTCTTTCATCAATATTTAAACGTTCCATTACACCTGAAAGCGTAATCGTATCGTTTTCATGTTCAAATGAGGCAAGCAAGGCGATGAGTTGACGTGAAAGTTCGACGCCTCCTTTTCTTCCTCTACTTTGAGATGAAGAACTCGGTTTAGCCATTGCATGACCTCTCAATCATTTCTTGCCAGATACAAACAAATGATGCTGGCTCAACTGGAATAAGACTCCAGGCAATTCCCCATTGAGCTGCGCTTTTCTCACAACTTATAGGCACCTTTAAAAATAAACCTTGCTCGGTTCGGTAGAACACCCCTGCTTTTCCTACGATCTGTCGCAAATCTGACTCAAATTTATCTGGAACGAGGAACGTTCCTTTGCAGTTGATGTGGCCAATTTGAAAAGGAAGCCGGATATAGTCTTGAAGGTCAAAATCAACAGGAATTTGAAATGAAAGAGAGGGTAGTTCCTGAGCGCTACGGATACGCTCAATATTAAAGGTTCTCATTTTCTCGCTGTTGATTTGATTATTTTCAACAGCAGCTGCCACTACGTAAATAGAGTTTCTTAATCCGAATAAACCGAATGGGGCAATGTCACGCTCAGAGGTTATACCGTTCGTGTCGGTATAAACAATGTGACAAGCATGGAGTGACATATAACTCGACCGCACTGTTGCTGCTGCTTTTGAGAAAGTGCTTTGCGGGGCACTGTCTTTGAATAGACGCTGCGGCGAAAGCGTGGAAGAGGATTGAAAACTGCGATCAATCTTTGCAAGAGCCAAACGTAGATCTTCCGCATAAGGAAAAGAAGGATCGTTAAGCAAAGGTTGACACACCATATCCAGGATAAAGGCGTCTCTTGTAGAAAGCGTTTGGGAATCAACAAAAGAGGAACGCTCATCAACCTGATAAGCATTGGCTCCATCTGAGAGGGTTACAGAAATGATGTGTATCCCACAGGAGGCAAGACGCTTTCTATCCCTATCAAAGGTTTTCTTTGCAGTCTCAACTTCTTTTTTACTTGGATCTTCACCTTGAATATAGAGTGTCTTGAGGATGTATTTAGAATCAACGGGATGGTGCGTATTCATAAAAAGGAGCGCTAAAGTCGCAAGACGTTCCGCCATTGTTTCGTCGCTGTTGAGATGAGATTCTCTATCGTTTGCAGGATATTTAGTCATAAGCTTCTCAATCTACGACTGTTTTCAAGTGCTATTTGATAGTGTCATGGCAATTGTATGAGTCTAATAAAACGATATATCGCATTTTGGGAGATAATCTTTCCAATAGGAATAGTTATAAGGAGAAAGGCGAGCAATTTCGATTGCACCATTTGGGTGGGGAATACGCTCTATTGAGACGCGAGAGCAGGTAGAGACGTATACTCATGCATATTAAAAGTATCGGAAGGTGTGGAACCCCCGTTTACGGAGGATGAATAGGTATGGCGAGTAGCGTACATAAGTATCTTGATTTCCTAGAGCAAAAAGTGCCTATTGCTCCAGCAAATAGTCAAGAGGAACTCCAAGCAGCTCAAACTATCGCTGGTGTTATGAAGCGGCACGATGTTGAGGTTGACATTGAAGAGTTTGATGCCTCTTCTGCTGCACCCTTTATGCGCGGTATTTTGCAGATCATACTGTTGGTTGGCGTACTTATTGCAGGTATTGGCATTCTGCCTCTTACCATTGTCTTTGGAGTATTGGCAGTTGCCTCAGGAGTCATTCTTGCGCTTGATTTTATGGGCAATGATTTACTGACGCGCTATTCTCCTCCCGCACGTAGTCAAAATGTCATTGCGCGCCATAAGGCTTCCGGCCCACTTGTTTCTAAAGGAAACCGTCCCATTATTGTTGTTGCACACTACGACACGCCTCGCGAAAACTTCCTCTTTTCCTCAAAGCTTGCCCCCTTCCACGCATATATAAATAAGGTGTCGGTAATTAGTATTCCTGTTGTCGCAATTTGTGCGCTTATTCAGCTCTTCGCTGCAGGAAGTATGGTAGGCCGTATTTTCTGGATTGTTGGCATTGTTGTTGCTATTCCAGCTGCAGTAAAAGGTGTTGCTACAGTAGCCGAGCGTTTTATGCCTTGTACCGTTGGTTCTAACGATAATAAATCTTCGGTTGCAACGCTTCTTTCGATACTGAACGAAGTTAGACCTCAGTCAGATGATCTTGATCCTGACTATGTTCCAACACCTGAGCGCTCTTATGAACAGCCAATAGAAGAGACAACTGTTAGTGAGTCTGTTCCTCAGGAAGAAATTGAATATGTAGAAGAGGTTGTCGGATACCGATACGAAGAAGTAGTTGGTGTTCGTCACGGCAAAGAAGTAGTAGCTAAGTTGGGAATGCTTCCCAAGGATTGTGAGATTGAATATCTTGATCCTCAGCCGATTGAAGAGATCACGCGCAAGGTTCCAGTAAAGCGAGTTGTCTCGGTGCCAGCACGTTCTGAAGAGGTTATATCTCATAAGGAAGTTGCATCTGAAGTGAGCGATGTGTCTGCCGATGATGCTGCATCCGAGGATGTTGTGTCCGAGCAGGATGAAACTACGACCCTAACAGATGTTTCTGACGAAGTTACCAGTAATGAAGAGGTCGAAGAAGCTGTAATTGAGCAGCCTTCTGCTGAAGAAACAGTTTCCATGAAGGATGAAGAGCTGAAGAGCGCTTCAGCTGAAGATGATAACAACGAAGTCGTTGAAGTAGTTGCCGAGGAGGTTGTCGAGCAGGAACCAGTCGAAGAAGCTGACGCAGATGGTACGGCACCTATGTCAGGCGATGGTGATGACTCAGGATTTAGTACAGATGCAGATGCTACCGTTCCTTCAGCTCCGATTGAAACGGCAACACCTGAAACTCCGGATGATCCTGAGTGGGGCACTACAACATTTAAGCCTAAGGCAGTGAGCTTCGGACGTCGTGCAGCTCTATTTGATTTGCCAGATCCCTCCGTTGCCGAGAACGATCCTTTTGCATCTGAAACAGAAGCTACACCGACGAAAAAAGCAACAATTTCAAGTGCTTCTATCCCTTCTTTGGGTGAAGAGACTGTTGCAATGCCGCTTGATCAAATAGAGCAAGCATCCAATGCAGCAGATCAAACAATTAGTACGAGTAAAGTAGAGGTGGATACTGTTCAAGAAGTTGTTCCCGAAGTAAAGCAACTCACTTCTGATCCGATGACAGAGGCTCCTGCGAAACCCCGGAGAAAAGCACATCGCCTCTTCGGACGTAAACGTAAAGAAGAGCAAGAGAGCATGAGTGAATGGCTTGGCGTTGAAGAAGATTTCGATGCTAAACGAGATGGCCAAGCAATTGGTAGCTGGGAAAACTTCGAACGTGATGAAGAGAACAGCCATCGTTCTCCTCGTCCCCGCCGTGGCGGAAAGTGGAAAGGCGGAGCAACCTCTTCAGCTCAATTCCGTGTTATTGATGGCGGGGAGAATATAGAGAATGCTCCAAGTGAAGAAGAGTTGCGCGAAGCCATTTTGAGCATGGGCGATGATGAGCTCATTGCTCATGATATTTGGTTTGTTGCCCTCGGTGCCTCTGCACTTGACCATGCAGGTATAAAAGCATTCTTGGCAGAACATAGGACGTCATGCCGTGGGGCTTTCCTCATCAACCTCGACTCTGTTGGTGCAGGACGACTGTCATATGTGGCAGAAGAGGGCATCCATAACAAGCGCCGTGCCGATAGAAGATTGGTGCGGATGCTCACAAATACCGCTAAAGACCTGCATGTTGACTTGGAGAAAATCGCTTCGTTGCCTGAAGGAACTGATGCAACGGCAGCAATGCAGTCTTCTCTGCGCTCTATTACCATTATGGGTAGTGACGATGGTATCAATCCGGCGTTATCCCACACACCAGAGGATGTGCCCGAACAGATAGACGAGCGTCAGGTTGCTGCTGTGCGTGATCTCGTTTGCGAAATTGTTCGCCGCGCATAGTAGTAATTAACCAACGGGCTTAAGAACCCCATTGCCTGACTATTCAGGCAATGGGGTTCTATCTTTAGGAGCTACTTCAGACGTTTCGTTGGTCTGCGAGATACTCCTTTTTCATGGGACAAACGCTTTCTTAAAAGATATCCAAGGCTTAGCAAAGCACCTCCCGCCAATACAAATACGTATGGGAAGAAGGTACTATCAGAAGTCTTGGGGACACTCTCACGTGCGCCGCTCGATGGTTTTATAAAATTGACCGTCTGGTTTTTATCAGCAAGATCTTCATGCGAAGCCACTAAAGTACCTTCGGTTCTTAATTGCTCAAATGCAACTGCCGATGTTCCTGCAAGATTATTGGCATTAAAAGTGAAGTGAACTTGCTCGGATCCATCGGACGATTCAGAAGTGAAAGATATTTCTGCTGTAATCGGTTTGCCACTATAGTCTTGTAGGACATTTCCTGTCTTGGCATCCATAAGTGTTCCAGTAAGTTGGTATGAACGCCCCGGCTCAAGACCACGATAAACAACGGTATCGATAAGCTCTACAGATTCAGTGGCCTCTACCTGGTGTTTATTTGAAGATGCTTCTTCAAGTGTTGTGCCAATTGAGGGAAGATACACAGTCTGATTGGTGTCGTCTAGTGAAGCATGGTTTGCAAGCTCTCTTCCTTCTTGATCATAGAGAAACTCAAATGCCACGATTTTCTCAACATTTGATAAAGCTTGGGCTGGAAGAGAAAAAGTAACGTCAACTGTTCCGCTTGGTTGATCTGCAACAAACTCGATGGATGCTATCAGAGGGGATCCATCTTCTTGAACAAGCTCATTACCCGTTTGTCCATCAACAAGATGACCTTTAAGTGTGTATGGTGTTCCTGACTCAAGACCTTCATAACTCACGGTATCAATAAGTTGGATTTCATCGTGAGACGTAATGTGATGGTCGCTATCAGCGGCATCGACAAGAGTTGTTCCAATTGATGCAAAGGAGACAGACTGGTCTTGGCTAGTGGGGTCTTCGTGCGCTGCAACAATACGACCATTTTGAGAAAGTTGTTCCATTACAACCAGTGTTTTGCCGGATACATTTGCTCCATTAAGAGACAATCCCATCTGATGTGTCTCATTGGGTGCTTCTGCAACAAAATCTTGTGTTGCTGTGACAGCTTCTTCATTCTCTAGGACCATATCTCCAGATTCAGCGTCTACCAAGTATGCATGTAATTGATAGTGCTCGCCTGGGACTAAATTAGAACAAGTTACAAGGTCATCAATGGTTGCTTCACCTGTTGAAGCGGAAACCTTTTTACCTGCTACCGATGCTTTGGTGGCTATTTGAGGAACAGAAACTGTTTGATTCTCATCGTTTAAATCCTCATGTTCTGCAACAGGCTGTCCGTCGCGATAGAGTGTTTCATAGGCAACAATAGATTGTCCTGAAAGATCCGTCGCATCAAGCTCGAAAGACATATCTATGCTGCCGGTAGAAAGACTGGCAGTAAAGGTTTTAGTAACGACAATTTCATTTCCTTGTGAATCGAGAAGTGCTTCTCCAGTGGCTTGGCGAACCAGCCGACCTTTAATTTCGTAAGAGACTCCACGTTCAAGTCCTTCATAGCTTACGGTATCGGTGAGCTGAACCTTTTGAGCAGGAATGGTATGTAAGAGGCTATCCGAAGCGACTAATTCAGTGGCGAGTGCCGGTCCATTTTCATTAGTAATGGTGCCGCGATTGATAAGAACGCCGTCTTGTGAAATGACAACAGAAAAGCTAACCAACCGCTTCCCTTCATTAGTCTTACAAGGGAGTTCGTTGACGGTGTAAGTATCAAACGGAAGAGCAGATCGATCGTTGTGAGGGGTGGTTTCAAGGTCTGTTCTACCAGAGAACCAAATACCAGCATCAGGATCGAGCTTAGATTCATCTACCGCCCATGATCCATCTTCATTTTGCAATAAAGCTTCGTCGTTCTTATTGGAGAGTTCTCCAACTTCAGTTGAGATGAGGCCATTTTTATCAGTGAGTGCAAGATGCTGCTCATGTATACCATCACCATCTGCATCTGATTGAGCAACGATTAAAAAGGGGATTCCTGATAAAGCTTGCTGGCTATCGCCGTCAACTTTGTTGAATTGTAAGCCTCCACGAATAACTGGATTTTCTGCAGGTATGAGTTCCACTTCTGTATTGTTTGGCGTGATTTCAAATGATGTTTCGTAATGTCCAAGAACATACCCTTCGCCACTCGACTGTTCTTCTATCCGGTAGTTACCAACCGGCAGAACATTCTCGGCTGTCTGAGCTTGATAAATAACACCCTCATCTGTTGATACCGGCTCTGTGGCTATAGTCATAACGAGATCATTTTGAAAGAGCGTTTTACCTTCAACAACAATGGGAGAAGAGCCTTCATAGGTGATAGTAAAAGTCGTTCCCTCAAGTGTTGCGGCACCAAGTGGTGCAGATTTACCAGTTTCTTTATCAATCTTGGTTAGCTTGACTGATCCTCGTTGCACCTTGTCAGAAATACCCCTGCCTTGCATAGAAGAATCACTTGCTTCCATGAACCAATTGTTTAAATTCTTCCACTGAACTCCAGTATTTGACTCATTTGATTCTAGGATTGCCACGTGCGTTGAAGTATCAGTAAGGAGATAGCCTTCTGGTGGTTTAATCTCTTGTATTGCGTAGGTTCCAAGAGGAAGCGCAGTTTGACCTGAGGTGGTTTGATAAGGTTCACCGTCTACAAACGTAGCGGTATCGAAAGAAACGCGCCCTTGATTATCTGATTCTAAGATCCATGTCCTTAGAGGTGTTCCACTAATATCGCCGTTAGATGTTCCGTAGTGAGAAATCTTAAACTGCGCTCCTGCTAATGTGGCGGACCCTTGGGCAGTTGCACCTAATTGAGAATCGAGTTTCTGAATGAGATTCCAGGCAATATCGTATCCGGGCTGTTCATGTATGGTTTCTTCTGTTGTATTACCAGCTGTGATTTGTACTTCTTTTACGGTGTCATCAGGATAAAAGCCAGCAGGAGCTTTGTCTTCGCGTATATAGTATGTTCCTGCGGTGAGACCTTCCAGTTTTCCTGATCCGGCTTCGTCAGTGACAATAGTCCCCACTTTTGCTGTGCAGGCACTGTCAGAATAAACTCCGTATTCTGCTCCGCCAAGAGAATAGAGCGGGTTCGATTGTGTAATGGAAATCTCAGCACTTTCTTTTGAGAGAGATAAGGTTCCCTGCGACTGAATGCCAAATTTAATGACCGCTATACCTGACTGAGTACTTACTTGCGGCGAACAAAAACCAATGATGACATACGGATTATTGCCGCGAGGTTCTATTTTGAGAACACGCATTGTGACGGTGCCAAATGAATCGTTATACGCTTCGTCAATAGTGAGGTGATTATCGGGCTGAGTGATATGCGAACAAAAGGCAACCGTATTGATCCATGTATCGTACTTTGGGTTATCCTGAAAACCTTGAATTGGAGAAATGAGACCCGACCAGTCCAAGCCTCCGAGATCAGTGCCAACTGAATTGTCCCCAGGTAAAGCAAACATAAAGTTAATATCACCAGGAGAGGCTGAAACAGGCGTTGATGAAATATGGTCCTTGAGGGTTTCCCAGCTCGTTCCATTCTTTATCTGCTGAAAAACCCAGTTAGAGCTACCAACAGAATAATCATCCGAGCCATTCTCAAAACTTGTATAGACATACGGGACTGTTTTCCAGAACATTTGCCCCGCCCAAGGGATATCTGCAAAGTGATTATGGTTGTAGTCGTATTTAACTGGAGCCTTATAGGAAACTGCCATACCCTCTTGCAGTTTTGAAATATCAAGGTTGTTGAGTTTGCCATAAGGCCACATACCCAAAGAACTCGATTCGGCAGCATATGCAATAGTGGAAGAGCTTATTGCATCAATTACGGTGTCGGAAAAATCATCGGGAAGTATCTCTATGCGAATAGAAGATACGGTAAGAGCGCTTCCAAGCAGTTCTAGTTCACCCGTGTTGTTGTCATATTTGGCATTTATCCCTTCTTGTAATGCTAAGGGTCGTTCGGAGTCTCCGAGATACACTGCAAGGTTAGAAAGCGTTATTTTGTTGGCATCTTGCTCAGCAACTACCGGAACGGTATAGGTAACATCAAGACCGTCTGCAGACACAGGCATTCGTTCAGCTACTGCAGAAAGGTCAGTTCGTTTGTTGTCGTACGTTACATCGATAACGGTTGTTCTATCGGCATCAAAATCATATGAGAGAAGTAGCTGAGCAGATATTGGATGAAAGTCCTCAGAAGAGTTATCTGCGGTATAGAGCGCGTGAGGAATGTAGGCAATACCGGTATCTTTATCAAAGATAATTCCTTCTAGAGCTTCTCCATGGGTGTTGTGTTCTGCAAAAGCTGCATCTAAAACTTCTCCTGCATTATTTAGCTTGGTGTTATCTATAAGTGCAACGTAGTAATCGCTGAGGCCGACGTCATAAACATTTGTGACAGTTTCCGATTGAGACCAGACTGTTTGCGCTGCATGTTCTGGGTCTTCCCAAACAGAATCAAGCGTCTCGTCTTGCCGCACCTCCCTCTGATCTGCCAAGGTATATCGCACATAAATGAGTTGTCCTGTGTCGCGGATATCCTCACTATTGGTAAGTGAGCCAGCGTTTGCCAGCACTTGAATACCATTGGGTATGCGAGCTTGGGGATTATTTTCACTTACTTGTTGCCCTACAAGTGAGGGATCGAGGTTTTCCACAAGGTAATTTTTAATGTGAGGATAAGTAGCCTGGTTCTCCTTATTGTTGTGGTTGCACGAGTTTAGAAACAACAAGGGCGTCATACCTACACATACCAATAAGACAGAAAGCAACCCTAGAAGAGGACGTAGTTGTCTGCCTGCATGTCCTGGCCCGACCGGTATACCGCCAAAGAGCTTATCCCCACCAAGAATGCGCGCGCGACGTCTCCCCTTTCGGGGGGCATGAGTAAACGTACGCCTAGCTGGCATGTAACCTTGTGTCTCACTGTTCATACCTACCTCCCGCAATCGCCATGTATCGGGAGATAGAGCCTACAAAGGTCGCCTAACAGCAGTCTGTATGAGGGCTGTCAACAATAGTAAAAGGTGCCATCAGAAACCTGACTACCGCTGTTAAAGCACGAGATATCGGCGTGAGATAATCGTTGCCAATTCTATAAAACACGAGGTAAAGCGCCTTGCAAAATCCTTTTGACAAACCAAAATTGCGCCTGGATACCCAATGTCAAAGCTTTTGGATGGTAGAGTGAGCTCACTTCTGACACATTTCCAATTTGAAGGGATTGCACGTGGAGCTTAGTCGGCATATCAAGGAACATCGAGTTCGTTTGGGTATGTCTCAGGAACAGCTTGCTGAGGCAATTTATGTATCACGTCAAACGATCTCGAACTGGGAAACAGATCGAACGTATCCCGATGTGCAGAGCCTGCTATTACTGAGCAATCTCTTCGACGTAAGTGTTGATGCACTGATAAAAGGAGATGTGGAAAAGATGAACGCAGTTTTGTCAGCAGAAGCAAAGAAATTGAACAAGCTCAGCATTGTGATGGTTGTTTCAGGTGTTGTAGCCCTGGTGTGGACAATTGTTACTGCGCTCATGGACGTATCTTTGCCAATTATCTTAGTACCAGCGATCTTGTTCTTTATTCCTGCCGTGATAAGCGCGGGAATAGCAGAGAAAATTAAGAACGATAATCAACTCTATTCATATCGTTCAATAGAAGCCTTCATGCAGGGAGAAAATCCTGATGTCTTGAGCGAAAGAAATCAAAAAGCTGGCAACAATTGGTGGATAAAGCTCGCTGTAAAGATTGTGATTGGTGCGGCAATTGGATTTTGCTGTGGCTGGGGCTTTATGAGCATCTTAGAAAAGGTGCTGAACTAACCATTTTCACGTGATCCTAATGCAGCAATGGAATCTCCAAGTCGCCTTATAGAATCGGTATTGAGTTGATAATGGGACCAGCGGCCCTCCTTGCGTTGGGTAATAAGTCCTGCTTCGATAAGCACTTTCATGTGATGAGAAAGCGTGCTTTGGCTAACGTTTAAGTGATCTAAGAGCTTGCAAGCACAGAGCTCTCCCTTACTCGCAAGAGTGGTGATGATGGTAAGGCGTGTTTCGTCGGCAAGCGCTCGCAGAGCTGTGATATCGAGCACGGCAGATATGTCTGATGTGCATTCAGAGGTAAGGACAGGTTGCTTTGTTTGTATAGATGTGGTGCTTGACGTATCAACCATGAAATCCTCCTTGGCCCATGAGCGATAGAACAATTTTACTCGATATATTTACATACATCGATATAATAATTATATTGATAAGTATCGATATATAGCGAAGGTGGAAAGGAAGCGCGATGGGCGAGAAAGCAGCTGAGTTTTCATGGGCTAAGGAGTTATGCCAACAGAGTAAAATGACTTGTCCGGCTGATATGCTTGAAGAGCTGATGGCCGCACCAGAGTGTCCTGCTTTTGGGCCAGTTCATCATTTTTTGACGGGCGCAGCGCTTCTCACCTGTGCCGTGAATGCTGGTTATAACAGCAATCTTGATGCTCAGCTTGACGAACTAATGGCACGATCTGCATGTGTGCCTGGAGCAGCGTGTGCGCGATGGGGTACGTGTGGAGCAGCAGTGTCATGTGGGATGGCACTTGCAATTGCCCAAGATAATGCTCCTCTCAAATCCGAAGGATGGAGTGAAACGCAGCTTATGGTAGCTGATCTGCTTAAACAGATCGCACTTGCAGGTGCTCCGCGCTGTTGTAAACGCGATGCGCGCATTGCAGTTCGTGAGGCAACACCGTGGTTCTCGCGTGCGCTTGGGGTAGAACTTACGTTACCGAACCAGAATCCAACCTGTGCAGTCTCAGAATCTAACGCAGTATGTATAGGTGAAGCCTGCCAATATCATGGCTAAAAAATTGAAAAGCTGCACGATAGAAGCGGCAGCTGTATCGTGCAGCTCACAACATGATTTGCTGATTTAACCTAAAAGTCCTGTAATTCCATAACTGGCAAGAGCGATGCCCACAACACCAAGAACTGCGGGGATAACATAGCTGGCAAGCTTACCAAGAATTTGCTCGAGTGTGGAGACGGCTGTCGTGTTACGCATTTTCATGTAGCAAAGCTTGATAACAATGAGAGGTGCTGCGTAAACAGTATTGTATGCAGCGAGAAATGCAGCCGCTACGAGCATTGGGGGTTGTTGAGAAGCAAGCAATGTCATAAAGCCAAAGTATGGCAGGGCGCTAGTGAGCTCGACAGCGCAAAATGCTGCACCCATCGAAAATAGAGAGACAGGACCAAGATTTGTTGGTTTGTGAGGGGCATCCTGAACAGGGGTTTCTCGACGTGATCTTGCTTGTATGACAAGGCGGATGCAGACAGCAACCAGAAGAGGTCCAACAATTGTTGCGACTGCATAAACATGAAGCGGATAAGCAATGAGCAGTGAGGAAAAAACCTCAGTAACCAGCGCAGCTATACCTAAATAGATAGCAAAACCAAGAGCTAGATTGGCAAGAGCGATGCCAATGATAAACCACCAAACGTCGTGTTTTCTTGGAGCAATCGCTAAGAGCAAGAGTTCTTGAGCGATGGCTGAGGGATTGAGGCTATCAAGAAAGCTCGTTACCAATACAGTTCCGACAAGAGCAAGCATGACGTTTCCTCTCTACAAAAAAACGCCAGGGCCCCCGCCACTATGACCTAAGGCAGGGGCACTGGCGTATATCCCGTCCGGTGACAGGAGCTCTGTGCGTGACCAGCTTTTTATCACGTTGGGTTTGAGGGGTCAAGTGGCGCATGCGGACAGTACCGGATTCCGCTGTCCTGCCGCCGATGGGTGTTCGGCGTATAAATGCTATTTGGGTACGATATCTTCAGGGCGGTTCGCACCGGATGTTTGTTGTGCTCCGGTCCAAGTGAGATAGGGGAAGCTATGAAGCGCATCGTGATTGTCGTCGGCTCCTTGCGGGAGCGCTCCTTCAACCGTCAGCTCGCCGATGCTGCGGCAGAGCTTCTGGCGGGGCGCGCCGAAATCGAGGTACTTGACTTTCGGGATCTCCCCTTCATGAACCAGGATATTGAGTTTCCGACGCCGGCAGCTGTCGAGCGTGTACGCGCCGTCGTCGCTGCCGCGGATGGTATCTGGATCTTCACGCCTGAATACAACTACAGCTATCCAGGTGTTCTCAAAAATCTCCTTGATTGGCTGAGTCGTCCTGTAGTCCCCGGAGACCGGGCTACAGCAGTGACGAATAAGAAGAAACTTGCGATAAGTTCCGCTGCCGGTGCGTCCGGTGGCGCTGGAGCTCGAGCAAAGCTGAGCGATCTAGCTGCTGCCATGCAGATGGATCTCATGAAAGCTCCGCAGGTGGGTGTGAAGCTCGACCGTGCGGCGTACACGACGGACGTGCTCACACTTACAAACGATTTGCGCAACGAGCTTGCCGATGAGGCAGATGCGTTTCTCGCATACCTCGAGGTGTAGGGCTTTCTGCCAGTAGCTGTCATGCAAGGCTATGAGGGCTTTCAGATGAATGGCTAGCGAGTTTATTGACCAATGTTCAATTAAGCGGTACTCTCTCTGTATGAAGGAGGTACCACTCATGCCAAGAACCGTGAAAGATCCCGAGGAGCGTCGGCGCGAACTGCTCGCCTGCGCTATGAGGCTCTTTACCGAAGAGGGTTATGACAATGTATCAGTTCGTGCAGTGGCGCGAGCGGCGCATGTAGCACCAGGATTGGCGTATCACTACTTTGATTCCAAAGAACGCTTGTTTGCGGCAGCTATCGAAGATTATGCGCAACGCTGTGCAAAGGGCATATGTGAGGTATTAGATGAACACGACTTGCCATTAGACGATAAGCTTGAGCGCGCGCTTGAAGTGGGTGCAAACCATGATGGTTATACGTATGCAAATTTCTTTCACGAGAAAGGTCACGATGCATTACATGATCGTCTCTCGCTTGCTATGTGCGAGGCAGTGCGACCACATTTGCGTCGGGCGTTGGAGGAAGATGCTGCCGAGCGAAGAGTGAGAGCAGAAGGTGCTGACGAGCTCGCGGGAATCATGGTTTACGGTTGTATTGGGATTGCTTCCGGTCCAAGCAGGCCAGATGAACGTACTCTTTTGATTGCTCGCCGATATCTTCATGCCTTGTTAGCTGAGTTTCGATCAGAGGTAACGCTTCATTAGGTACTTCGCCCCGATTGTAGTCGGGGTATATTTTGTCAATCGATATTGAACATTGGTTAATAGAAAGGATTCACTATGAATGAGAAGGATGCACAGCTCTCCAAGAATCGTTCGCGTATGGCATTTGACGCGCAGGCAAAAACATATGACACGGGGATGAAAGGGGAACACGCACGTCGACTGTACCCGTATATCGTGAGAGAGGTGACACGCGCCGTCACAGGCATTGCATATCCGCGTCTGCTCGATCTCGGTTGTGGAACAGGTGTGCTTGCGGAGCGCGTGATTGGGGAAGTGCCGCGGGCGCGGCTTGCTTGCATCGACTTGTCACCACGCATGGTCGAGGTCGCTTGTGCTCGCCTGGGAAATACCTCTGAGATTTCGCTCGGTGATGCAGAGCATCTGCCATTTCATGATGCGAGCTTCGATGTGGTGTGGTGCAACGATTCATTTCACCATTATCCCGATCCGGAACGTGCAGCGTTTCAGGTCTGGCGCGTGCTTGCCCCGGGCGGCACCTTTGTCATTGGCGATGCCTGGCAGCCGGTCCCAGCTCGCACTATCATGAACGCTTGGATGCCTCATTCCCATGAAGGCGATGTACGTATCTACTCGGAGATGGAGCTGCGTCAAATTCTAGGAGTTTGGTTTACGGAAGTGGATTGGCATCGCATTGGTATAACCGCTTGTATTGTCGTGGCGCGCAAAGGGCGGTAAGGCGATTCTCAATCGTTACCGGATGTATGCTGTGGGAGATGGCAGTATGAAGACAAATGGATGGAAAATTGTACAAATCGTTCAGCTTGTTCTTTTCGTCTGCTTTAGCGTTTTTCTTTTTTTGCGGCCGATAGACGGGCATGGGGCTGTGCAGACACCAGAGGTGAAACTTATCAGCTTTGCGATATGGACGATCTTTTACCTTGGGGTTTTAGTGGTGGAGTGGCTGGTCTACGCTATCGTTCGCCACTCCAAAAAATAAATGCATTCTGACAAAACGCGACTGACATCATATTTATCAGCGCGGCGAGCATTCCGCCCAAGGGTGGGGGGCGATACTCGCGGTATCAAGAGAATCGCATTATAGAAATAAATCTTTCTTTTATACTATCTTACAGAAGTAAATCTTTCTGTAAGGAGCATCATGGCAGGCCGCACTCCCATTCCGGTCTGGCGCGCTATGCGCCAGGTCGCGGCACATCTCGATCTCGCGCGCCGTCAGCAGCGTATCACGATGGAACTGTTGGCAGAGCGTGCGAACTTGTCTGTGCCGACTGTGCGCAAGCTCCTGAGCGAGGGGGCGGGTACGTTCGAGAACTTTTTGCGTGTCGCCCGCATCTTGGGCATGCTTGACGGCATCGTGGGGGCAACGGATCCCCTACGCACGCCCATTGGTCGGGCGCGAGCGGAACAGGACGTACCCAAGCGCGTGAGAGGGTGACGGGATGGAGTTTGATGTAACCGTTCAAATCGCTGGCGAGGATGTTTTGGCCGGCAGGCTGTATCAAAACGTGCGTCATGGGGATGAGACGGTAACGTTCTCGTATGACCCTTCATATCTCAGTGATCCGCGCTCGTTCTCGCTTGCACCCGATATGCCGCTCGGTGCGGGGTCGTTCCACTCCTCGGGACTGCGGCAGCTGCTTGCCCGATAGGGCACTGAGCGCATGGTTGTACTCCTACGCTTGTTAGGAAAAGTACGGTTGTCGGCTGCGACAGAGGGTACGATACGGATACGTGTCGTCAGAGGAGCGGTCATGATTCTGTATTTTTCCGCAACGGGTAACAGTGGATACGTCGCGAAACGGATAGCCGATGGGTTGGGCGACGAGCGCCTCGACCTTTTCGACAGGATTCGCGATGAAGATTTCTCGCCCATAACGTCCAAGACTCCGCTTGTGCTAGTGACGCCGACATATGCCTGGCGCATCCCGCGAATTATTAAGTCGTTGATAGAGCACACACCGATTACGGCACCTGCGGGCGTCTACTTTGTAATGACCTGTGCCGGGAGCATTGGCAACGCCGGAGCGTACCTCGAGCGTCTGTGCGCGAAGAAGGGATTGATGTACCGGGGCTGTGCGGGCATCATCATGCCAGAGAACTACATTGCGCTGTTCACCACGCCCGCTCCCACGGAGGCGAAGCACATCATCGACGCTGCCGAGCCTGCAATAGATTGCGTTATTGAATGCATCAAGGCAGGCAACGATCTACCCGAGAAGAATCCTTCGCTTGTGGATCGGCTGAGAAGCGGTATCGTGAATGACTTGTTCTATCCGACAACTGTCCACGCGACGAAGTTCCGTTTTACCGATGCTTGTATATCGTGCGGCATGTGCGTCCGCGCGTGCCCGCTCGCCAACATCCACCTCGAGAGCGGCCGACCCGTTTGGGGTAGCGACTGCACCCACTGCATGGCGTGCATCAACTGCTGTCCCAAAGAGGCGATCGAATATGGCAAGCACAGCGTCGGTTTACCGCGCTACACCTTTAAACGAGCATTCTCTGTATTGAAGGTCAAGAGGTCCAATCATATATAGATATGACGGTTCACACGTGTCTGTGCGCCACCATTGGTAACCGCAACGCGCTGCGGGAAGGCATAAGTCCAATTGCCCTTCCGCAGCGCGTTCCTTGTGCTTGTGAGGACTGGGCGTAGTAAGTGGGAATATGCCCAGATCCCGGGTACAGCGCATCGTCTTTAATCCTCATGGCGTTTGCAATGGTATAAGGCATGGAGCTTTACAACCAGGCTCTTATGGCAAATGGTCGCACGATATGGTTCGGTGCATCACGCGTACCGAGGATGAAGCCATGGCCACGCTTGCGCCCGAGGAGCAAGAGGCACTTGTCTCGCTTTCGCGT
>OGQD01000772.1_pt1 | contig 22657 bp, 23 predicted proteins | sample 1553091 | NCBI WGS metagenome assembly OGQD01 (sample SAMEA2580290, study PRJEB22360) | human gut metagenome | biome: human gut; feature: human-associated habitat; material: faeces | place: Denmark | collected 2008/2010
AAGAAACAAGTAAAAAGAGAAAAGTAACAAGTAAAGAAGCCGGAGAATGTAATCAATCATCATTCATCAATTATCAATTATCTTCATTACCCATTACCCATTACCCATTACTCATCAGTATTGTTTGCCATTCCTAGCCGCGATAGAAACGGTTACCCCGCAGCGGGAACAGGAAAAGTCAGGGCACTAACCCGGGAAGCAGGGCGCGAGGAGTAAGAGTGGATAGCGGGATAAAGCTCCTGAAAAGATGATCTGCGTTTGAGAGAACAAATTGTTATAAAGCACTTATTGTAAATATAATCTGGCTGTTATAGCTTGTGGCAGGAAGGGTAACCGATACTCCGGAAAGCTGTAATTGTACAGGGATGTTCGAATAGGATGCTAAAGCGAGTACTGCTGTAATTCTAAAAAATTCTATATCTGTAGTTGGTGGGATAACGGTATATGTTGTACCTCCTGAGATTGAACATCCAACGCATGTTGTGGTTCCGTCTCCGGTTCGTCTGGCGCTTAAAATAAGATTAGAATTCCAGGTAGGATTAGCAACATAATGCATACTTACTTTACCGCTGGTTAATAATAACGGAACGCTTGCTGCCAGAATAATTTGGTTGGTAGAGCTTTCATAGGTTCCGATGTAATTATTTCCTGCTTCGGTTATGGATGGAATTGTAACTGTCCAGTTTGTTCCGCCTACTGTTAATGTGCGTTGTGACTGTAACTGAGAAAATACAACCAGAATGGCAATAAATATATTTTTAGCAATAAATTTCTTTAGATCAATCATTTTTTCATTTTATTCTGTTATGGTATAGGTAATGATAACCGGTGTGTTCGATCTTGCATTTAGACTGGAATAGTTGTTGGTTACAAGAGTTACTGTTAGCTGATGTCCATTATTGGATCCGTTTCCTGTAAAGGCTCCTCCAATTCCGCTGATTACAGTCTGAGCTACCGTTGTAAGGGTAATCTGTGCAGATGGTACTCCTAATATTCCTCCTCCTGAACCTGATGCTGTTGCTGCCTGAATTTTAATATCGATTCCCGGAATGGTCTGGTTGACAGATGCCGTGATTCTGCGTGATAATCCGGAAAGGGCAATGGCAGAAGTATAGTTAATCCATTTTGATGTATTTGCAACGGGCGCTGTTATGGCATTTCCGGCCTCGGTTGGGGCTGTATAATTTAAACTGATCGTTCCGGAAGGTTCAATATCCATAAGTGTTACGACAGGTAGGGCAACAGCAACATTTCGGCTTCCTGTCGTTTGAGAAAATAGTTGACATGATATCATCAGTAAAATTAAAAATATAGATTTTGAATAATTCATTTTTTTATTTCGTTGTAAGTTACTTTGATGGATTCCTGCTGATATTTGATTTCCGATTGCTGCTTTATGACGTTAATGATTACTTTTTTTATTTCTGAAGGATTTAGCGTTAAATCAAAACTTTCTACGGGAATTTTGTACTTTTTGTCCAATCCGTTTCTGTAAACTTTTACTTTCCATTCTCCGGGTCGCAAATAGGTGAAATCAAAATTTTCTCCGATCATCACTATTTTACGAGAAATCTGATTTCCGTTTGAGGCTTCAATGATGATATTTTCTTTTTTCTTACGGTCTTTTTTGTTGGATAATCCGATAAAGTTGGATTGCGCATTTTCCGAATATTCAATTTTTCCCTGAATTCCTGCGGCGCCTGTTAATCCGAAATTGAAAACATTTTCCTTATTGGTTAACTGTAAAGAAGCAGGAAGACTGATGTTTGAAATATCATTAATATCCGTTGTAGAGCGATCGATTTCCAGAATGTAATCTCCGGGAATCACATTTTTAAAAACAAAATTTCCATTTTTATCCGTTACAGATAAATAATGCCCCAGTAACACTCTGATTCCTTCCACTTTTTTTACGCCTAAATTGGAAATTGTTCCGGAAAGAGAAGTATAATCCGCTGTTTTTTGCGTGGGAATATTCAGTCTGGCGGTATATCGAAGGGAGAAGATAAAATCTTTATTCCCCAATTCTCCGCGCTGTAATGTGTATCTTCCGGAAAGATCGAACTCATGTCCCGGGAAAATTTCCTGATGAAACAGTACTTCAAATAAATTTCTGTCGGCAAAATATTCTTCAGGCATATAATTGTTCTGATAAAATAAACTAAAACTTGTCTTTTGAGAAATCCTGCTCAGAATTCTTGCTCCGTAATAAACCTGCTTCTGATTTTGCATCTGGTATCTTGAAGTAACGGCATAACTTCCATAGATATTGAAAGAAGTTCTGAATTTTTCAAAGCCGATGTTTGCCGTATAAAAACTTGAATTACCTGAAAAATTCAAAAGGTAATTTTTTGTTTTTCCGAATTGTCCTTCTGCATTGAATTGAAAAATGCCGAGCTGCTGATCGATGCTGATTCTGAAAAACTGTTCTTTATAATCAAACTCCTTTGGAATAAGGCGGTCTTTGTATCGCTGATTTCCATTGAACACGGAGAAAGATCCTTTTTTTGCATATCTGTATAGAATTCCATACTGCAGGTATTTTCTGTAAGGTGCGGCAAGAAACAGGGTATCGCGCTGAAAGTTTTTTGCATCCTGAACAAAATTGGCGAGGAGATCTACTTTTTTTGAAACCCGATACTGAAGAGTTCCGTTGAAAGTACTGGTACTGTTAAAATATCCTGCATATTCCGGACTTGTACGCATATACATGACATTTCCGCTGATTTTATTAAAATTCGCAACCGTCTGCATCATGAAAGCGTTTCCCTCTGTCTTTTGAGTTTTGCTGTAAGAGATCTCTCCGGAAACTTCAATATTTTTATTTAATTTAAATTTTCCTGTTGCATAAGGAAGCTGTGCATCAGAATCCAGCCTGAAATTGGTGAAACTTAAAACGGTATTGTCTTTACGGGGAATTTTATATAAATATCCGGCTGTAATTTCAGACTCTTTTGCAATTTTAAATTTGGAATACACATTAAATTCATCCTGAATCTCTCTGAAAAATCTGGGATGATTATAAAAACCTCCGAAACTTATTTTCTTGATGTCAATACGAACTTCTGCACCGCGGCCGTATCTGGCATATTCCGTTAAAAATGAAGAGGAATAATTTTTATCTCCGAGATGAATAAATACGTTTTCTCTCTTGTAATTCACAAAATATTCCTCATACTTCGTGAAAGAATTAAATTCGACAGGATTTTTCGTTACCGCATGAAATTCGATGAGATTTTTATTTTCTTTATCCAGACTGCCTTTGCCGTAAATTTCTCCCTGAAATCCGTTTTGGTAATCGCCTCGGTTTTCCATTCCTGTAAAAGCAAGGGAAGCAAAGACAGGAAGCCTGTGAAAAACATCTTCTTCTGATGGTTTAACTGAAATAATCTTCACACTTGCATAAGCAGATTGATTTTCTTTCGGATGTTCTTGCGAGTAAACGGAAAGTATGATGTTTTGAGATTCATTCTTACCTAAATCCGGACTGGTTGTTTTTGATACAGTTATTATTTTCTGTTCGCCGGGAGATATAATCAATGAATTTTTCTGATCAATCAGCGCGTTTTTACTTTCCAGGATCAGATTTTCTTTAAAGTTTCCGCTGTTTTTTAATAGAAAAGTGGAAATGATAGTTTCTCCCGCTCTTACAAATTCAGGAGCATTTAAAGCAGTGAGTAAAAGTTTTCGGTTTCCGGAAATAACAAATTCAAAATCATTTGAAAACTGATCGCCTGTTTTCTTTTCCGTTCTGTGAAGAGTAATTTTATATGTTCCCTGAGGAGTTTCGGATGCAATTTTTACAGGAACAAGGTATACACTTTTTTCTCCTGATGAGATTTCGATTTCTCCTTTTGCTAAAATGGGAACGATGTTATGGTTAGAAGTTTCAACAGAGAGCTTGTAAATTTTATTTTCAGAAAAATTATTTTCTATAGTAAGTGGAATAGAAGTGGTGATTCCCGGCATCAGACTGTCTTTTTTTTCAACAAAACTTTTTGTCTGAGAAAAAATTACTGCCGGAAATAAAATGTAAATATATGATGCACAGTTTTTAATCATTTTTTACTTCTAATTCCACATTGAGGGCAAAAGCATTTTCATCTTCATCGGTTGCGATGAGAACAGCCTTATAAAGGGAAGGAGGCGTTTTTTCCAGATCGATATGAAAGGATTTTGAGGTTTGTGGCAGCAATCCCATTGCCTGGCTGGAAAAGCTTCCTGTTTTCTGTCCGCTCTTTTTATCATACATTTCCATTACCACTGTCGGTTTGCAATACAGATTTCCTTTATTGGCAATGGCAACTTTTAAAATCTGTTTTCCGTTTTCTTGTTCAATCTTTATTCCTTCGAATTTAAGATCAGGTTTTGCTTGCTCTGCATCAAGATCAGTAATCACCTGAATGGCATAACGGATGATCGAAGTTATGCTCACTCCCTGCTTATTCTCATCAGGATTTATTTCTTCCACAGGTTCTACAATAATAACACTCCAGTAACTTCCGGGCTCAGAAAGTTGATCAGGAACGGTAATTTCATAGTAGATTTCTGTTTTTTCCTTCGATTTAAGCGTCACCAGATTGGTGTTCATTTTAATCCAGTCTGTATTGGTTTTAACGTTGGTATGAGGAGCAGAATACTGAATCGTTCCATCGGACTGATAACTGAAATCCTGAAGAAACAATTTTACACTTTGGGATCGGCTCCCTGTATTTTCAAGAGCAATTTTGCCTTTATAGATTTTTCCGTTTTCCACTTTATAGGTATGGGAAAGTCCGTTCAGTACTACAATTCCTGCTTTCAGAAATACAAACTGAAGCATTAAAAAAGAAAATAGCAAGATCTGCTTTATCATAATCTATGTAAAGTTTTAAGTTTGATAAAAGGCTATACAAGACCAAGAAGAAATTTTTGCAACTTCTTCCTGCCTGTATATCGGAAAATGTATTTCTTAATTGTCCGAGATCGTGTAAGTAACGGTTGCAACCGTAGTTGCCGCAGCTGTGAGATCTGCGTAGGCAGCAACTCCGCCGGGACCACTTCCAGGAGCTAAAGCATAGGTAAGATTGTGTCCGTTATTCGCTCCGTTTCCGGTATATGCGCTTCCGATTCCGGAAATAATGGTTTGGTCTGCGGCGCTTAAGGTAAGCTGTGCAGAAGGAGTTCCTAAAGTTCCGCCTCCTGATCCTGTTGCCGCTGCAGCGGTTACGTTAATATCAACCCCCGGAATAACGGCATTTAGTTTTACGGAAACATTGCGGGTAGGATCTGCGACAGATTTTATAGAAGAATAATTAAGCCATAAAGTGGTATTGGCTGCGTTTGCGACAATCGGGTTTCCGGCTTCTGTAGGAGCTGTGAAGCCCAAAGTAATGTTTTTGCTGGCAGCAGGTTCAATATCTGCCAAGGCTACTTCCGGAACGGAAATCGTAATGGTGTGATTGTCGGTGTTTGTGTCTTGGGCGCTCAAATGCGAAGATGCAGCAAGGGCGACTAAAGACAAAGTTAAACTGAATTTAAATCTTTTCATGGTGATATATTTTGTTCAGTGAAGTTAATAAATTAAAATGTAATATGAAAAGTTTTTAACAATAAATTTTTATCATTATTAATTCGTTATCAATAATTTATAATTTAAATGTTTTATTCAATTTAATTATTTTGAGTGTGAAATTTTATGATTTGCCTCAGTATAAAAGAAAAAGCTTTAACCTGTTTTGCATGAGGCTTCATCCATTTTACTTAAAATGAACTGAAAATACTCCGTTGAAAAGTTAAGATAAAACCTGCTTAAAATTCCCCAATGGATTTTAATATCGTTGAATTTAAAAGGATTTCCAAACTCGTTACCATTAGAAAGCTGGAAACTCATCAATCCGATCGGGATAAAGAAATTGAAACCGAGCCCGACACTGTAGAGTTTGGGTTTTACATTCAGAGATTTGTTGTTGAGCTGTCCGTATTGCCCGAAAACATCAAAAAATGCCTGACTTCCGATGAGATAACGGTATTCTAAACTTCCGTAATAGTAAAAATCGGCGGCGAGAGAGTTTTCATTGAAACCCCGCATGGAATTCCAGCCCCCGAAACGGTACAATTCATTGGCAGAAAAGTCGATTTTAGAATCCATCATCGCTCCTTCCGCTTTGATGTTGAGGAAATGATTTCCGTTGATATGATAATTGTGCTCTCCAAAGAAGTAAAACTGATTCTGCGGAGATTTTATATTGTCTTTGGTATAAGTGGTCGTTAAATAATCGTATCCCGCATTAATTTTTGTTTTATAAAGGAAAAGATCAATATCGGTCGGTTCTACCATTTCAAACCAGATTCCGATTCCTTTTTTGTTGTAATCTTTACCCTGAACATACAACGTATCGATGATGCTGGAACTTTCGAAAGTTCCTCTCAGTCCCAGTTTGTTTCGGGAGTTCAGATGATAATAAAATGCGGGAAGAGCCTTCACATTGGCAAATGTAGAATCCTGACGGAAAATATTCACCTTCATATTAAGACCCACGTTGGATTTAAAAAGGTAAGGAATATCGGTCTGAAGATCAAAAGTCTGTCCTTTATCCGGGTTTCTCTGCCAGTAAAGATTGATGAGCTCAAAACTGTTGAAAATATTTCTGAAATTTACATTCAAAGTTCCATTCAGGGTAAATTTATCCGTTTTATCGTTTCCGAAACCAATGACCCCGTCAAAACTGTTGGTCTTTTTCTTTTCCATGAAAAGATAAATGCTCGTGGAATCTTTGGTAAATAACGTTTGCGGAGGACGCTCCAAAGCAACAAACTGATGGCTCTGGAAAGACTTATTAATGGCAATCAGGTTTTTATCATCATAGGTTTTTCCCTTAAATTCCTTTTCAAGATTTTTAATGAATCTTTTCGGAACACTGGTGTAGCCTTTTACCACGAAGTTATCAATGGTTCTTTTATCGTTCTTGTTGATGTCGAGTTCTACAATAGGATAACCGTTTTTCTGTCCTTTATATTTGGATTTTATTCTGCTGAATGCAAAGCCTTCATCAATGTACTTTTTGTTGATGCTCCTTTTTGTTGAATCTAAATTTTTAGTGAAAAATTCTTTCTGAATCTTCGTTTTATTTGAAATTGAATCTGAAAGATTGACGTAAGTCTGGTTGAAATTCTTCCCTTTGTCATAAAATATTTCTGTGCTGTCACCTTTTTTTCTGACTTCTTTCAACTGGGTGAAAAAGTAATTGGTCTGAGCCAGAGAATCCAGAAACTTCACTGCTGAAGCAGAATCTTTTACCTTTTTCTTCACCTTGGTTTCAGAATCGATCAGGAAATAATGCTTCTTCTGCGCCTGTACAAAAACGCAAAACAGTATAAAAAATATTTTTAGAATTAATTTCAATTTGTCATTCTGAATATAGTGAAGCGGAATGAAGAATCTCTATAAAAATACAAAAAGATTCTTCACTGCATTTCATCCCGTTCAGAATGACAATGCGTCCAATCATTCAACTCAATTTAAGTCAGTTTATTGTATTTCTTCATCAGATTTTCATAAGTTCCCTGCGGAAGAATCCATTTCAGCGGAACTCCGATTTTCTGTCCGAATTTACCAAAATAATAATGTGCTTTCCATTTATTTTTGCTTAAAAGCTGATCTACATATGCTGCAACTTCCAGAGGTTCTGTTCCGTCGCCCACGTGAGAATTCATTAAAGCATACACTTTATCGAAAACATTTTTGTAAGGTTCTGAAACTTTTGTTCTCACCCGGTTTTCTGCGATATTGGTTTTAATATCTCCCAAATGAAGCGAGCAGACATTCACATTCCAAGGATAAACTTCGTATCTCATCGCTTCCGTTACTTTATCCAAAGCAGATTTTGAAGCCGAATAAAATCCCCGGAAAGGCAGTCCCATTTCACTTCCGATACTGGAAATATTGATGATTTGTCCGAATTTATTTTCGCGCATTTTCGGCATCACGGCGCTCATCATTTGTACAGCTCCGACCAAATTCAGGTTAAACAGTTTCAAAATATCTTCTTTGGAAGAATCTTCCACGGCTCCTACCATTCCCATTCCGGCATTGTTGATCAGAACATCGATTCTGTTTTCTGTTTTCAAGACTTCAGCAATAGCATTTTGAATGGCTTCATTGTCTGTAACGTCCGTCGGAATCGATTTGAAATACTGACTTTCGGTGTGTTTTCTGCTTAAGCCATATACTTTATGACCTTTCTTCCCGAAATATTCTGCTAACACGAAACCAATTCCTGAGGAAGTTCCGGTGATGATGATGGTTTTTGACATTTAATTTTAGTCTAAATTTTTTGAATTTATAAAAATAATAATTTCATTATCATTAATCTTAGAAAAACTTGAGTCTCCACTAACATGATCAATCGTGTAAGATCTGCCATTGTATTTTATAGAATCTTTCTTATTATCCAAATGTAAAAACATATATTTTTTGTCTTCTTTTGAATAATGATTCTCAAAAAAATCAAATTTTTCTATGAGAATGCTTTCTGAGTGAGGTGTTATTTTTTTTGATAAAATTTGCCACCTGTAAATCCAACGATTAGTGGTGAGATAATTTTTGTTTTCAAATTTCACAAAGCAGTCTTTCGGATAAAAATTATTAGTTTTTTTATCAATTTCGGCGGTTATGATTTGATAATCTTTCTTCAGAATGATCAAGCTCAGTAAAAATATTATCAAGATGCTAAAAAGAAGAAAAATCAATCCTTTTTTCATTTGCGTGTAAGAATTTTTTCTAAATCCTCCCAAAACATAGGATACGATTTCTCCACAACATCTTCCTCTTCAATATTTAATTCTTTGATCAGGCAAAACGGTGCAAAGCTCATCGCCATTCTGTGATCCTGATACGTTGCAATGGAAATATTTTCCTGAGGTTCGTTGAAACTAATAGATTTAATCGTCAAATCTGTAAATTCTGTTTGCGTACCCAGCTTTTTTAGTTCATTATGTAAAGCTAAAAGACGATCGGTTTCTTTTACACGCAAAGTTTCCAATCCTGAAATTTCAAAAGGGATTTTCAAAGCTGCTGCGGTTACGCAAAGTGTTTGGGCGATGTCTGGACAATTATTCATATCCAAAACGATCTTTTCGGGAAACTGAAATCCTTCAATCGGCTCAAGCGTTAATTTATGCTCCTGTTCCGTGAAAGTCGTTTTAATTCCGAAAAATTCTTCATAAATTTTTACAATCGCCGAATCTCCCTGTGTAGATTCTTTATAAAAGCTTTTTAAATGAATGGTTTTTCTTCCCAACGCAGCAAAAGAGTAGAAGTAAGATGCCGAACTCCAGTCACTTTCGACTTCATAATTGATAATTGACGATTGACTATTCACATCAAATTTTTCAACTTTTATGGTATTTTCGATGAAGCTGCTTTTAATTCCGAATCGGGTTAAAATATTGAGCGTCATTTCAATATAAGACCGTGAAGTCACTTTGCCAACCAGATTTATTTCAAGTCCGTTTTCCAGTTTTCCGGCAATCAGAAGAAGAGAGGTGATAAACTGGCTGGAAATATCCGCCGGAACATCCACTTTGGTCTCCGTAATTTTTCTTCCGTGAATTTTAAGAGGCGGAAATCCCTCATTTTCCAGATATTCGATTTCGACACCCAGATTTTGCAGAGCGGTAACCAGATTTTTGATCGGTCTTTCTTTCATTCTCTTGGAACCCGTAAGAATCGTTGTCTTTCCCTTCTGAATAGAATAATAGGAAGTAAGGAAACGCATCGCCGTTCCCGCGTGATGAATATCCACGATCTCCGAATTTTCAGATAGGGCTTTTTTCAGAAGTTGTGTGTCCTGAGAATTCGACAAATTCCCGATTTCTATATTTTTAAACAGACTTTCTAAAATCAACAAACGATTCGAAATACTTTTCGAACCGCTGATCTGTATGGTTTTGTTTTCCTGTAGTTTTGATTTTTCTAGCTTCTTCATTGTTCGTCTAAGTTGGAAGCTCGAAGCTGGAAGATGGAGGTGAAAAGTTTAGTTTAAAAACTTCAGGCTTCCAACTTCCGGCATCCAGCTATTTTAATTTTTCATTATTCTGATGGCGGTCTTTGTCGCGATCCGTCTTGATCTTCATTTTTCTGTCAAAAGCTTCCTGCAGATTAACTCCGGTCTGATTGGCCAAACATAACGTTACAAACATAACATCTGCCAATTCCTCGCCTAAATCTTTGCTTTTGTCGCTTTCCTTTTCGCTTTGTTCTCCATATCTTCTGGCGATGATTCTCGCCACTTCGCCTACTTCTTCGGTCAACATTGCCATATTGGTCAGTTCATTGAAATAACGAACGCCAATGGTCTTAATCCATTCGTCAACTTGCTGCTGCAGATGTGTAATTTCCATTTATGGTTTGTTATTGATCTTTTCCTCTAATACAATTATTTTCGCTTCCAGTGTTTTTATTTCTTCTTCATGATAGGCAGAATTTCCGATGTTCTCGGTAAAATCTGCAAATCTTTTCAGAAGTTGTCTTACCATGATATACACAATAATCAAAACAGCAAAAGCCCCTATGTTTACCATATTAAAATCCATTTTTTAAAAGTATTGATAAGCACCCACTGTAGGATTTGAAGTTCTCGATACATTTGCGATATCGGTTGGAACGGTTGCCGCAACAGTTGTACTTCCTTTTCCGATTGCCGGAGAATTCTGTTTTACTCTCAGATTCATCTGGGCTGCGAAATAATTAACAAACAGCGGATCCAAATTTTTAAGAGACTGAATAACTCCCGGACTTGTATTGAAATCAAAACCTGCTTCCGATGTTCCTGAGTATTTAATGAGACAGTTCTGAATGGTAAAATTAAATAAGTTTGGCGGGGTCTGCTCAAAATTAACCGAATTGTCACGGTCGGAATACACGATGCTGTTTCTTAAATTAAAGATCAGTGCTCCGTATTCTTTTACTCCGGATGCATTCGTCCATTCATTAGCGGCTAAAATTCCGTTTCGGTTATAAGAATGCAGAAGATCCGAATAATTGGCAATCGTACAGTGGGTAAAATTATGCGTTCCTCCTTTGAAGATTCCTACCGCAGATTCTCCGCAATTATTCATCACAAGATTTTTTGCAGTAATGGTAGAAGCAACGGCATAAATCCCATATTCCTGAAAGGTATGGATAAAAGAATTGCTGATATTGGCATTGGTCTGTTTCATGTCAAGACCTTTTGTTCCTCCGAATAATCTTGCATAATTCATATTAAGGGTAGAACCGGCTTCCATTTTAATAGAATTCCAGTTTTTAGGAATCGTATCGTATGCAGGATCATTTCTGTCTCCGCGAAGCGTAACATTGTTGGCTAAAGTGCCGTTGATGTTCAGTGTGGCTCCCGAAAGCACTTTCATTCCGCTGTTTTTGTGGAAATACACTTTTGTTCCCTGCTGAATATTAAGAATAACATTCTGGTCAATCGTTAAATCTCCGTAGATAATTTTAGCCTTATTGTTATTCCATGTTGCATCTGAAGTAATAATATTCGGATTCGTAGGTGTTTTTATAAAAAATTCCGCATCCTGAACTACGGAGAACAATACAACCTGTTGTTGTCCGACTGGGCTCTGGAATAATATCTTATCTTCAGCAATTGCTTCAGGGCCGCTCGCTTCCGGTGCAATTTCAACGAAAATATACAGACTGTCTTTTTTTCTTAACGGGACATCCTTAAAATCATATCCCGGTTTCCCATCCACATTGATCTTATACAAAGAGGTTGCACCTTTTTGCAGGTGAATTCGAGGGATCAGAATGTCTTTGTCTTCATTATTATATACTTTTACCGCATACGTTTCTGAACGAACCTGATGATAAACCGTATCGCAGAAAACCGTGTCTTTGGAAAAGCTTAATTCCTGCGAAGGAGCATCGAAACTGATGTCGTCCTTATTACAAGATACAGCCATAACAAGCATCCAGAAAGAAAAAGCCAGTAATAATTTGAATTTCATCGAAATTAAAGTTTAAATAGATTTCAAATTTAACGAAAATACTTTGAATTTCTTATGAAGAAAAAAATATTGATCGTCTATTTGTAATTTTAAAAAATTATTGTATTTTTGCACCCTAAAATTAGCAGAGAAATATCCATTACTATTTCGAAAGCAAACTTTAATTTTTTAAAAATTGTATTATGAAAAACGGAATCCACCCAGAAAATTATAGACTTGTTGTTTTCAAAGATATGAGTAACGACGAGGTGTTTCTTTGCAAGTCTACTGCAGAAACAAAAGATACTATCGAGTACGAAGGACAAGAATACCCATTGATTAAAATGGAAATCTCTTCAACTTCTCACCCTTTCTACACTGGTAAAGTGAAGTTAGTTGACACTGCAGGTAGAGTTGATAAGTTCATGAACAAATACAAAAAATTCGCTAAGTAATTTTTTGTTGCCACAATATTTAAAAGTCTTTCGGTTTCCGGAGGACTTTTTTGTTTTAATTCAATAGCTAATATAAAATAACACTTTTGTGGTATTTTAAATATCTGAGTAAAATTCTAATTTTATTAAAGAAATAATCATTAAATTAATAAATATGAAAACAAGAATTTTACTACTTTTTCTGCTTTGGGCAGGAATGTTTTTAGGTCAAAGAAGAGCTACTATAAAACAGCTTAAATTGTTTACAGATGTTCATAATACTAAGAAAACCGCAGGTGGTATAACAATAACAAAAGATTCTATATCTTTACAGCCAACATTATTTTGGGCGCAATACGATGCTTCAAGGAGAGGATCGATGCTATATATAGATAAGAATCAAAGGGTAAGAATGCTTTCCGAAAATCCGCCGGATGTGGCAATTCAATCAATAACTGAAATAAGCGCAAAAGTAAAAGGATTAAAAGGTGATGTAGGTGAAGCGGAAGCAGCATTCAAGGCACAAAAAAGTATTGCGGAATTAGGAAAGCGAACCGCTGCAGTTAATATGTTGAGAGATGCATTATATCGATTAAATGAACTTTATTATGCAACGGCTGATGAAAAAAAAGAAATTTTAGAAGTACTTCAAAGTTTTGCTAAAAGTAATGCTGAGAAATTAAATGCTGAAAATATAAAAGCTTTTAGTTCTTCATCAATTTTCACTAGCAGTATAGAAAGTAATGATTTAAGAATATTATTCTCTAAAGTTATAGATAATGTAAAAGAGATTGCTGTAGAGGAAGCCAAAACTGATGTTTATAAATTTCAAGCAGAAAAATCGGAAAATGAATTTTCTACGGAGAAAGCAAAAGCTGAAACAAAGAAATATGAAGCAATGATTTCTATTATTCAAAAGATGGAAGGTAGTTTGTCAAAAGATGAGGTTGATAATTATTTGAAAAAAATCATAAATGAAAAATAATTTTCTAAAATAAATAATGTGTATTTATGAAAAATATTTAAAAGTCTTTCGGTTTCCGGAGGACTTTTTTGTTGTATTTTTGTTTAGACGTTAAACATTGAATTTTAAACTAAAAACTGAACGATGCAATTAGTATTTTCAGATGCACAATACTGGGAAGATTTTCTTCCACTTACTTTTACACGTCCCGTTGCAGAAATGCGATGCGGAATCCTTACTTTCTCTGAAAGATGGCAGAAAATTTTAGAAAACACCGAAATTTCTTTCTTCACGGAGATGTATCTGCAGGGAAAATTTCCTGAGCCTGCAAAAAAAGAGAGTCTTTTTCTGGTGACGAATTTTTTACCGACAGAAAATGTTATTCAGCAGATCAAAGACCTGAAACAGGGAGAAGCATTGGTGTATGAAGATGAGTTAGTCGCTGCAAAAATCAATATGGATGGTTTTTCTCTGCATCAGATCGAGAAAATGACGGACATTAAAGAGGAGCTTATTTTCTTTAAAAAACCGACGGATCTTTTTACCTATAATAAAGAAGCTATAGATTTCGATTTTGCATTGCTTACGAAAGACAGGATTTCTCAGGAACTTTCTTCAACCAATGGATTTTTGGGAAATAAAGAAGATCTGTTTATAGAAGAAGGAGCACAAATTGAATTTTCGACCATCAATACAAAAACAGGCAAGATCTATATCGGGAAAAATGCTGAGGTAATGGAGGGCTGTAATCTTCGTGGTCCGATTGCGCTGTGTGAAGAGTCTAAGTTTAATTTAGGCGCGAAGATTTACGGAGCAACAACAATTGGTCCTCATTGCAAAGTGGGCGGAGAAGTGAATAATATCATCATTTTTGGCTATTCTAATAAAGGTCATGACGGTTTTGTTGGAAATTCGGTGATCGGAGAATGGTGTAATCTGGGAGCGGATACCAATTCTTCCAATCTTAAAAATAATTATGCTCCTGTAAAATTGTGGAACTACAGAACCAAATCTTTTGAAGATACAGGATTGCAGTTTGCAGGTTTAATTATGGGCGACCATTCTAAAACAGCCATCAACACGCAACTAAATACAGGAACAGTGGTAGGTGTTGCTTCCAATATTTTCAAAGAAGGTTTTCCTCCGAATTTGGTTGAAAGTTTTTCTTGGGGCGGTTTTAAAGGCGATGAGAAATTTAAATTAGACAAAGCCTACGAAGTTGCAGAACGGGCAATGGCAAGAAGAAAAGTGCCTTTAACGGATGAGGATAAGGCTATTTTTAAGCATATTTTTGATGCGTATTAATGCGATCAATAAAGGAAACTTCAAATTTTTTTGAAGTTTTTTTATTTTTAATGTAATAAAATGTAAAATCCGGTTGTCTTACTTATAGAAACAAAACTTATGACCCAAGAAACTTTCAGAAGTACGGTATTCATTCTCAAAGATGAGATGTATCGCTTTGCGAAAAGGTTTGTCATGAGCAGTGATGAAGCGGAAGACGTGGTGCAGGATCTTATGATTAAATTCTGGCAGAAGAAAGAAGAACTGGAGCAGTTTGGGAATTTAAAATCCTATGCTCTGAAATCGGTCCGGAACGAGTGCCTGAACAGACTGAAGCATCACGATGTAAAGCTGGGATTTGCAGATATGCAGCTTCACCGTTCCGAACTTTACAGTATGGAAGTCAATAATTTAAAGGAACACATCATTGGTTTCATTAATCAGCTTCCGGAAAAACAGAAAATGGTAATCCATTTGAAGGATGTAGAAGAATATGAAGTCTCGGAAATCGGAGAAATGCTGGAAATGGAAGAGAATGCAGTAAGAGTAAATCTTATGCGGGCCAGACAAAAAGTAAAAGAACAAATTTCACAATTGATGAGTTATGAGCAACGACAAATTTCAAGATAAATACGACGAAATCTTCCAGAATTTAAAGGAAGAAAAAATGAACTGGGATTTTAATGATTTTCTGAAAAAAACGGAAGAAAAAAATGATGAGGTTCAGGAAAATATAACGCCGATCGTCCCTATTGATACGAAAACAAAACCATCGTTCCCGAAATGGTTCTGGATGGCTGCAAGCGTAGTTTTGCTGTTGAGTGTTGGTCTTATTTTTAATTATACTCACAATTCAAATGTGGAAAATCAGGCTCAGTTGGTTGAAAACCAGATAAAGAAGCAAAAAGATAATTTCATCGAAGAAAACAGTGAACATACGGAACAGGTAGCGGTAAACCTGCCGAATGATTCAGTTTCCGGAGCGAAAAAAGATTCGGTTTTTCATGAAACTCCGGTTGCCGAGAAAGATTATCTGGATGAAATTTTACCGAAAAGAGGAAGGCTGAAGAAAGAAAGAAAACCGAAGTATGTGTATAACTCCTCTAAAGCTGCGGATTCTACAGGATATAAAGATTCTTACGTTATCGTTAACGGAAAGAGAATCGAAAATGTAGAAGAAGCAATTAATGTGACTAAGTATTCATTTCAAATATTTGCAAATAACGTTAGTGAAAAATTAGCAAAACCAACCGTCGTGGATGACGATTATTAATTAACCTTAAAAGATTATGCACCTGATCAGGCACTAATAATCCAAAATAAAAAATTGACTCATGAAAAAAGTATTCATAATATTCGCACTCGCTTTTTCCCATTTCTTTAATATTTACGCGCAGGAAAAAGACAAGTTAGATCAGCTTTTTGATAAATATCAGGAAGTAGAGGGAGTAACATCCATTAAAATTGCCAAACCGATGTTCGGAATGCTGAGCAGTCTGGATCTTGGAGATGCTGAACTGGATCAGATAAAACCGTTATTATCCAAAATTAACGGACTGAAAGTTTTCATTGCCGAAAAACCACAAGACGGAAGTTCTGCGAAAGGACAGAAGCTGTCGCAAATCAACAAAGACATTTCTTCTTATTTAAGCAATCTTAAGTACAGTGAAATCATGACGATGAACAGTAACGGAGCTAAAATAAAATTTCTTTCAGCAGAAGAGAAAAACGGAATTTTGGATGATCTGTTATTGAGCATCGATAGCGGAGGAGAGGAAAATATTCTTGTAAAACTGGACGGAAAACTTTCGATGAATGATATCAATAAAATCATCAATTCTACAGAAACAAAAACAAATCCGGTTACCAATACCAGAAATAACCTCACTTCGGAAAGTACCTCTTCTTATCTGAATGGCGAATCCAGAAATGTAGGCGAATTCTCAGGAATTCAGGTGAGTACAGGTGTTAATCTGGTGTTCAAGCAGGAAAGTCCTACCAATGTAAAGGTAATTGCCGATGCCGATAAGCTTCAGTACATTGTTACAAAAGTTGACAACGGGATTCTGAAAGTGTATGTTGATAACAAAGGACAGAAAAATTTAAAATTTAAAAACATCAGTGTCAACGTTTCTTCGCCAAGAATGGATAACATTAAAGCGTCTTCGGGAGCAACTTTCACCACGATTAATTCTGTAAAAGAAAATAACCTTACCATTGATGCATCTTCAGGTTCTGTAGTGAAAGGGAAATTCAATATTTCGAATAATGCTTTATTGGAAGCGTCTTCAGGAACAAGCGTAAAAGTTGAGGTAAATTCCAGAAGCTTAGTATTTAAAGGATCAAGTGGTTCAGATGCAAGTATTCAAGGTGAAGCAGAAACAGCAGCTTTTGATGTCAGCAGCGGTGCGGTTTGTAAAGGCGAAGCATTTCAGGCAAATCAGGTGGAAGCGGAATCTACTTCAGGATCTAACCTTTCTGTAAATGCGGTAGATAAATTAAAAGCGAAGGCTTCATCAGGCGGAACCATCAGATACAGAGGAAATCCGGAAATTACTTCAGACATCAGCAAAATGTCAGGCGGAAGTTTAAAACCCATCAACTAAAAATTTAATTTAAATCCAAATTGCCATGAAAATATTAAAACACCTTTTTCTTATCGCCTGCGCGATGTTCATGTTACAATCCTGTATAGTTTCCTCGGGAACCGGTAAAATGGCTTACTTTTCAGATTCTGGGAACGATTTTAAAGGAGCAAAATTTACCACCATCAATGTTCCGATGTTTTTAGCAAAGCCTGTTATTAAAAAAGCATTAAGAGAGGACGGTGAAGATAATGAAGAGGTGATCCGGCTGATCCGGAAAGTTTCAAAAATTAAAGTTTTAACTGTTGAAAACGGAGATAAATCGATGCTGAATGATTTTACAAAGTATTTAAACAACAATAATTATGAAGAATGGGCAACCATAAAACATGACGGAGAAAATGTAAATATCCGGGTGAAACAGAAAGATGATGTTATTAAAAATATGCTGATTACGGTAAATTCAGATAAAGAGTTGGTTTTTGTGGATGTTCGGGGAAATTTTACAGCCAATGATATTTCAAAAATGATTTCATCGGCATCCGATAAATAGCAATATATCATCAAATCATATTACTAAATTGTTTTTTTATACAAACTACCGTTCCGTAAAAAGGAGCGGTTTTTTGATTTAAGTTATTGATTATTAAGTTTTATTTAAACTATGAAAATCGATTTTCGTATTTCGGTAAAATACCTTAATTTTGCAAGAAAGTAAAGATGTCTATTCATAACAAAATTGTAGAGACAGCCATCACTTTCGATGACGTGCTTCTAGTCCCTTCTTATTCAGAAGTTTTACCTAACCAGGTTTCTTTAAAATCAAGACTTACCGACAAAATTACGCTTAATGTTCCGATTGTTTCCGCTGCAATGGATACCGTTACAGAAGCTGAACTGGCAATTGCACTGGCAAGAGTCGGCGGTTTAGGATTTATTCATAAAAACATGACGATCGCTGAACAGGCTGCACAGGTTAATCGTGTAAAGCGTTCGGAAAACGGAATGATTTCAGATCCTGTTACCCTTTCAAAAGATCATACTTTGGCTCAGGCTAAAGAAACAATGGCGAAATATAAAATCTCCGGACTTCCTGTTGTAGATGCCGAAAATACTTTAATCGGGATCATTACCAACAGAGATGTAAAATATCAGGAAAATCTTGAGATGAAGGTGGAAGAGATCATGACGAAAGAAAAGCTGATTACTTCTGATAAAAATACCAATCTGGAGAAAGCGAAAGAAATTCTTCTTAAAAACAGAGTGGAAAAGCTTCCGATCGTAGATGCTGAAAACAAACTGGTAGGATTAATTACCATTAAAGATATCGACAATCAGTTAGAATATCCAAATGCGAACAAAGATCAGAGCGGAAGATTAATCGTTGGAGCAGGAGTGGGAGTAGGTGAAGATACACTGGAGAGAATTGAAGCACTTGTAAAAGCTGGTGTTGATATCATCGGTATCGATTCTGCTCATGGACATTCCATCGGAGTTTTAAACAAAATTAAAGAAATAAGACAGGCATATCCCGATCTGGATATCGTTGGAGGAAATATCGTAACGGCAGAAGCTGCTAAAGATTTAATCGAAGCCGGAGCTAATGTTCTGAAAGTAGGAGTTGGTCCCGGTTCAATCTGTACAACGAGAGTGGTTGCAGGAGTTGGAGTTCCTCAATTATCCGCAATTTACAATGTTTATGAATATGCGAAAACGAAGAATGTATCTGTAATTGCAGACGGTGGAATCAAGCTTTCCGGAGATATCGTAAAAGCGATTGCCAGCGGAGCAGGAGCCGTAATGTTAGGTTCACTTTTGGCAGGAACGGATGAAGCTCCGGGTGAAGAAATCATTTTTCAGGGTAGAAAATTCAAGACTTATCAGGGAATGGGAAGTCTTTCTGCGATGAAGAGAGGAGGAAAAGAGAGATATTTCCAGAGTGAGGCTAAGAAATTCGTTCCGGAAGGAATCGAAGGAAGAGTTCCAAGCAAAGGATCTCTGGAAGAAGTAATTTTCCAGTTAACAGGAGGTCTGAGAGCAGGAATGGGATATTGCGGTGCTAAAGATATTGAAGCGTTACAAAACGATACCAAGATGGTAATGATCACAGGAAGCGGATTGAAAGAATCTCACCCGCACGATGTCATCATCACGCAGGAAGCTCCGAATTATTCTTTGTAATAATAGATTAAATATATTTTAAAAGCTATCTCAGTACTGTTGAGGTAGCTTTTTTATTTGGTTTTTGTCCTGATTATAATTTTGTAGATATCTGTAATTTGTCATAATTTAGAAAATCCTCTAATTCATTACCGGGTAGAATATCCTTGTGAATTTAATAAACAGTTGATAATTAAAGAACTTGTGATTCTTGGGTTTAAAATTAAGAATTGTGATGAATAACAGATAATCGGATAATTTTTATTGAAAATAAAAAGCCACTGCAACAGCAATGGCTTCTAATCTTATTAAAACGGAGAAACGATACAAGATCCTGGCGGAAGATCCTGAATTCTTCTGCATCCTCCAGGTCCGCAACAAAAAATAGATGAATCTCCGCATCCGAAGTTTTCCTGGTTTGCATCACACATTTTGAATCCTCCTTTAATGCTTTTTAAGCTTTGTCTTGAAATTTTTTTAAGATTTTTCATAATAGATTAATTTTGATTTGTATCATATCAAATATATAAAAAATATTTTCTCATTTTTAAAAAATCTTAAAGTTGTGAATTATTTAATTTTCAATAAAAAACCTCCGCTTTTGGCGAAGGTTTATCACATATAATAAAATTTTATTTCTTCACAAACTTAAATTCGTGAGTCTGGAAATTTTTAGTATTGATCTTCAAAAGATAGATTCCTGCGCTTAGTTCAGAAACGTTTACTTTTTCATTAAATTCTTCAGATTTTACAATTTGTCCGGCCATATTGTAGATCTGTACAGATTTACCGTCTTTTATCCCTGAAATTTTAATAATCTCAGCAACCGGATTGGGGAAGATCTGAATTTTAGAATCATTGTTTCTGACATCTGAAGCCGCAAGTGATGTACTGTGCAAATCTCCCGTCATGGTCGCATTAGAAGTCGTAAGATTTCCTCCGCAACCTCCGGCTTGTGATGTAAATGATGTATTCTCAACCCAGGTTCCAAAAGTAATTGATGGTGGATTTTGTACGAAATTATTGTTACCCGTAGAATTATAGTAGATTAAGTTTGGGCTTGAAAAAGTTCCGTATCCTTCATCAGCAAGGAATTCCCATCTGCTTAATGTATTGTTCCACTGAATTTTAAATTCGCAGGTTCCTAAGCCGCCACAAGGTTGTCCGTCTAAAGGTGTTGTAATATATATCCCTTTATTAAAGGCGTCTACTCCCGTTTTTGTAAAAACAAAATTCTGATTATCAAATATATTATGACAACCGTTAAAGGTGATCGTCTGTGCAAAGGCAGAACCGCCCAAAGCAAGACATAAAAGATAAAGAGTTTTCATGCTGATATTTTAGAATTGTGACGGGAAAATACCTTGTAAAGCAATAATACACTTCAGAGTAACGAAAGGTGGTCTGTTTTCGTGTGGCTGTCCTCCTCCTGTCTGGTTTACCATCGTAGATTTCATGGTTGTATTTGCAGCAGCATCAGAATATTCTTTATCTAATCCTTTTGTATCGGCAGGAAGATTATTCGTAGGAGAATTCTGATTTCCTTCTGCGGTTACAGCATTTACTGTGTGTGAGTGAGGTGGCATTTGTGTCACCTGAAGTGTTACAGATTCTGTTCCTCCGCTTTGTCCCATCGTGTAGTTGGTAGGTCCTCCCGGAGCCTGTCCTTCGTGTACCAAAACTCTTCCTCTCATATCCGGTAAAGCGAATGTTGTGGTTCCGTTACCACCATAAGTGGTTCCTAACAGTGCAAATAAAGCCTGATTTTGCGAAATTGGTAAAAGCTGTCCGTTACAGGCAGCCCAGTTTTTCGGAACAAAATTGTAAGGTACGAATGCGATTTGCCCTAAAAAAGGCTCTGAAGCTTGTGCTTTTAAAACAGAAGTTGATGCCATGCTCAATAGCAATGTGCATCCTAATACAAGTTTTTTCATGACGAATAAATTAGTTTTAATTAGGTGTTGTAAAGGTAGATATTATTCTACATATTTTTGTTATATTAATGAAAAAACCTTCCAGAGGTTTCTGAAAGGCTTATATTGTTACTAATACTAGGTTATTTTTGAAGTTTATCTTTAAAGTCTTCTATCCTGAAATCTGTTAAAGCATTGCCTTTTTCCACTTTTTCTTTTGAATATAATCTGAAATCGTTTTCTGTTTTTTCTAAAAGATAATCGTAAGGTCCGACGTGGGAAATTAATTTAACCAAAACCGGAGAAATTTCAAGACATATAAAAAGCCCCATAATAAAAGCGGCAGCTAAACCGATGATGGCTGAATTTTTTCCCAGCTCGTCCAAAGCCTGTAATCTTGCTGCAAAACCATTGAATTTATCTTCAAAGGTTTCGGTAGATTTTCTCTCTGTTTCTAAATTGGTATATACCTTAGAAATTTCTTTATCTAAATATTCCAGTCTGGGAGCGACCTGCTTCTGGTAATTTTCCAGATCAAGTCTTCTCTGTTCTTTTAATTCCTGCTTTCGTTTTGCATTAGGTCCGAAACCTTCTTTCCCGCTTGTTAATCCAGATTGCTTTCCTAAAATTTCTTTTTCAAGCTCTACAGAAGCGGAATCATAAGATTTTTGATAGTTGGCAATCTTATCGGAGATTTGTTTCTTTTCAGTCTCAAAAGGTCCGCTTTGCTGAAGGATTCTTCCGTTCATCTCACCCTGAAGCTGTTTTTTATTTCTCTGAATGATTGTATTCAGTTGTTTGTTTACTTCCTTTTCAAAAATTTTAAGTTCAAGAGGTTTAGAAATGATAATTCCTAAAAAAGTCGCCAGAATTAATCTGGGAATCGCCATTAACATCTGATTCCACCATGTTCCTGTCTTTTTGATGGAAGAAACGATGTATCGATCCAGATTAAAAATCATTAAACCCCATAAAACACCGAAGCCAATTGCTGTCCAGATGTCATCGAAAACCGTATACATCGCATAACCTGCGGAAAGTGTTGCAAATACAGCGGTAAACAGTACAATTCCTCCGATTCCCGCAAATTTGTTCCATTCGCTCGGCGTTTTTCTCAGAATATGAATGTTTCCTCCGGAACACACCATCAGAAACTTTTGGAACCAGTTTATTTTATGATTCACCTGATTTATAGTTTGTTGGTTGTTTTTCATGATAGAAAATTTATACAAATGTACTACTAAAAATCATACCAATGTAAAAGATAGTATTATGTTTTACCAAGTATATAGGTTTGTTTTATTATTTTGCTGTAAATCAATCAATTAAATTTATTAAATAAAATAT
>OGQD01000775.1_pt1 | contig 22602 bp, 18 predicted proteins | sample 1553091 | NCBI WGS metagenome assembly OGQD01 (sample SAMEA2580290, study PRJEB22360) | human gut metagenome | biome: human gut; feature: human-associated habitat; material: faeces | place: Denmark | collected 2008/2010
GTAAAACTTCTCTTTTTGCTATATATCCTTTTCTTGGCACTATTCTTCCCTCCTTATAAAATTTGATACTTTTTTCCCAGTATCTTCGGTACTCTAAAAAGTTTAATACTAAGCTTTTTGCTTTTCTTCTTAAAACTTTTCTAGTTTAGTGCTATATATCTTAAATTTAAGTAACAACTTAAACTAGTAAGCTATATGCACTCTTTTAATCTAAGTTTTTTTATTTCTTTGGACGCTTAGCTCCATACTTAGATCTTCCTTGCATTCTGTCTTTAACACCTGCAGTATCTAATGTTCCTCTTATGATGTGGTATCTAACACCTGGAAGGTCTTTTACTCTTCCACCTCTTATTAGAACAACGCTGTGCTCTTGTAGGTTGTGTCCAATTCCTGGAATATAAGAAGTAACTTCGTATCCATTTGAAAGCTTAACTCTGGCAACTTTTCTTAATGCTGAGTTTGGTTTCTTAGGTGTTACAGTTTTTACAACAGTACATACACCTCTTTTTTGTGGAGCTCTTTTATTTGTTGTTTTCTTTTTCATAGAATTGTATCCATGTTGAAGAGCTGGTGATGTAGATTTTGTTGTTGATGTTTTTCTTCCTTTTCTTACTAATTGATTAATTGTTGGCACTTAAATTTCACCTCCTGTTTTTTATTTCTAGTATTTTTCTTTATAAAAAAATAATAAAGCCATTTTTACTAGCTCTATTATTTTACCATGTTTCTTCTGTAAAGTCAATGCAATTTTTTCATTTTTTCGCATTTCCGTAAGGTTTTATTCACTTAGTTTTTCTCCACAATTACTGCAGAATCTTGCTCCATCTTCATATTTTTCTTTGCAGTTTGGACAGATGTTTTCTTTTTCAGCTTGAACTGGCTTTTTCTTTCCACATTTCATGCAGAAGTTTCCGTGATTTTCTTGTCCACATTTGCAAGTCCATATATTTAAAGTTTTTTCTTCATTTTTGTCTGTAGTATGTACTGCCGTGGCACTTTCTGGTTCAGCTATTTTGTTATCTACAATATTTTCTGTAATATTTTCTTGTTTTTCTGGCTCACTAACTTTAGTTGCTACATCATCTTCTCTTTTTACTGGTTCTGCTATTTTAGGGTCATATACTGGAGTTTGTACAGAATTTGGATTTGTTGTAGCATTTGCAACTCCATTTAAAGGATTTCCCATGCTCATGTTTGCGACTCCAATTCCCATGAATCCGTTGAAAGCTCCTCCACTATTTTCAGCTGCTTTTTCAACGGCACTTGCATATGCTTCTGTCATAGTAGCTTTTTGTTGATATGTATCGCTTCCAAGCTCATATTTATCTATTTTTTCTTTTGAATCTTCAGTAAGTGTTACACTTTCTACAACGAATGTTTCAAGTTTCATTCCTCTATTTCTTATTTGCTCATCGAATACTTGCTCGTCCATTAATTCTCTAATTTCATCAGTTTGGCTAGGTAATGATAAAGCTGCTATTTTTCTATCATCTTCACCTAAACTATTTGTTACATTTTGGAATACTGCAACAACTTCTGCTCTCATTTGCTCTGTAATTTCTGTTTTTGTATATGAATCTCTTGTTCCCGAAATTTCCATCATGAATTTTGCTGGATCTATTATTTTGAATGTATATTTTCCAAAACATTTTATTTCAACGCTCATTGGCATTAATGTATTTGTTCTTGGATTTGTTAATGGGTGTCCCCAATCTCTATAAGGTATTGGATTTTGAGTTCCAAATTTATTGTCTAGTATTTCTTTTGTATTAAAATAGAATACTGCTTGCTCTTTTGCAATTGCTCCTCCAAATTTAAATCTTTCCCACATATCTTTGAACACTGGTCCAAAATCTCCTCCAAAGAATGATGGAGATGCTTCTGTTTTAAATTCATAAGTTCCCGCTTCTGCAGTTGCATCTAAAATTCTTCCATTATCATATAGTGCTGCAACTTGACCTGGTGCTACAATTATTCTACTTCCATTTGGAATTACACCATTTTCTGTTGTTACCTTTCTCATTAATATTTCGTTACCCATGTCTTCACACATAATTGGTTTTAAAAATTGATCTTTTAATTCTCCTTTAATCGCTGCTCCTGCTGCCTTGATTAATCCCATAATTAATATCCTCCTATTGTTTTAACTTTATTATCGTTTTCTTTGGTTTATTATATTAAGTTTTCATTAATATCTGAATGGCTCTAAGTTTGAAAGTACCCAATCATGAACACCTGTGCTAACAATGCTTCCACAGTATTCACATTTTCCTGAAGATGTGAATTTAAGAGGTGCTCCACAGTTAGGGCAATTTTTTGCATCTAGATTTTCTTTGCCTTTAGCAGTTAGTGTTCCTTTTGTTCTTTCAAAGGTCATTTTATATACTGTTATTCTATCTTGATTTTTATTTCCTTGTACAACATTTCCTGTTTTTTCGTCAATTATATAATCTCTCTTAGTTGCTTTTAACGCAACATCAACAATATCCTTCTCTTCTGTTTGTCTAAAGCTGTATATAGTTGCATAGTTTACAGCTATTCTTTCCACAACATTTATTGTTTTATTTCTGATGTATTCTTGTATTTGTGCATTGTGTTGTTCAAATAATTTTTCAGTTTCTAATGGTCTCATTTCTTCCCATTTTCTCTCTGTCCATGCATGTTGCATTTTTACATATAAATCTTTTGTCCATGATAGGAATTCTTCCTCAGAGAATAGTGGGTCAATCGCTTTTATTTTCTCTGCTTGTTCATGTGATTGAGGCACATCATGAACCGATGTAGTATAAACTGGCATTATGTTTTGATAATTGAATTGATTATTATCATTTCCGTTTTTCTTCTTCGCATAGTTTTTTATAAAAATAATTGCAACTATTACAATTATCGCAATAATTATAAATTCTGGACTTCCAAAATTTATAAATGCTCCTTCATAAAATCCACCTGAAGAGCTTCCCCCATCATAATCCCAGCTACTCGAAGAGCTTCCCCAGTCACTAGAAGAACTACTCCAACCGCTTGATGAACTTCCACTATCATATCTGTCAAAACTTCCAACATCAGCAAAAGTTACATTTAAATTAAGTAACAAAACTACTGCACATATCGTTACAATTCTTATTATTTTCTTTAGCTTCATAAATTTCCCCTTTAGCTTTATCTTTATTTTTTATTTTCATCAAAAGTATATCATAAGAATTTTCAATTTACCACATATATTCAAAATTTCTTTAAAATAATCTTTCCAGTCTTTTTTCTCTATTCCTTCCATGCATAATATATCCGTCATTTCTAGAATTTCTCCATTCATTTTTACTGTTAGTGTACCAATTCTTTGCTTTTCTTTCACTGGTGCTTCTAATGCATTAAGGCAATTTATTTCTACTTTTATCTTGTCTATTTCTCCTTTTTTCAGTGTCATTTCTTTTAAGCTTAGTTCTCCCATTTCCAATTCAAGAAAAGATTCCTTTCCTTTTATTATGGATATTCTTTTTTCATTTATATTCTTCCATCTTTCAAACTCTTCCTGTACCTTTGCCTCAATATTTTCTATTTTATAGTTTTTAAATGTATATTCTATTAATCTCACACTGTCTTGAGTTCTGTTCTTTTTCGTGTCTGCTCCCAGAACAACAACAATTATATCCATTGAATTTCTTTTTGTTTCTGTTACAAGGCATCTACCAGCATTATTTGTAAAGCCTGTTTTTACTCCCACAACTCCATCTAACACACCAAGCAATTCATTTGTATTCATAATATTTCTTGGTTGATTATTTATATATATTGTTGTTTGTTTTGTCCCAACAATTTTCTTAAATGTTTCATTATTCATGGCATAATCTGTTAGTATTGCAAGTTCTGAAGCCGTTGTATAATGTTCACTATTATCCAGTCCATGAGGCGTTACAAAATGAGTGTTTTTTAGCTCAAGTTCTTCTGCTTTTTTGTTCATCAATTCCGCAAATCCTTCAACACTTCCGCCAACAGCTTCTGCTAAAGCAACTGCTGCATCATTTCCAGACCTTAGCATAAGTCCATATAATAGATCTTTTATTGTTGTCTTATCTCCCGATTTTAGTCCTAATCTTGAACCTCCTGTCCACCCTGCTTTTTTACTTACAACCACCTCTTGGTTTAAGTCTGCATTCTCAAGCACCACAGTTGCCGTCATAATTTTTGTTGTTGACGCCATGGCAGATTTCACATCTTCATTTTTTCCATATATAACTTTTTTAGATATTCTATCATAAACCGCGTATCTTCTTGAATTAATTGCAGGTTCTTCGCTTAACTTTGCAGATACTTCATCTATTTCATTTTTTATCTCGTTATCCACCTGTTCATCTGAAACAGTGCTATCTTCGTCCACATCATCTGCACTAACTGTGGATATTGTTCCCATAAAGCAAACTATAAAAAGGACCATAATTATTGTAATTATTAGTCCTTTTTTATTTATTTTATTATTTTTAATTATTATCATTTCGTAGCCCTCACTTTGAATACTTTTTCTTTAGAAATAATATTCTTTGGCTACAAAAATTATTCTTTTTTATTTTAATTTGCAAATGACATTGCAAAATTTGTGCCTTCCTTTAGTCCGATTATTACCTTAATAGTTTTATTGTTAGCTGATGCAGAAACTCTATCTTTAATTTCTATTGTGACAATATAATATGAACCTTGTTCAGATATATCTTTCATTTCATAAAAGTTATTCTCATAGAAACTTGCTTCCATGCTTTGAATATAGCTACTAAGCGTTGGGAAAGTATTTGCCTTATAAGTTGCATCTAATAAATTATAAGCGGTTTCATAATCCTTAGAATTTATCATCTTCATAAACTTGTCTGCATCTGTAACCGCCTTTGATTCATTTGATGCCTGTGCATATTGTGTTTTAAAATAGTCTGTTTCTATTGTGTAATCGTCTAATTGAATTTCTGGTTCAAACGTAGAGTTTATCTTTATGATGAAAGTATTATTTAAATTATCTATACATGTGTAAGTTTCAATATTATTTTCTACTTTTTTCGAATATTTTATAAGCATTGAATCCTGAATTTTATTATGCATTTTATTACAATATTCATAATAATTTTGTACATTATTAAATCTTGCCTCTTTATAACTATTATCCAATAAATTATACATTTGATTATAATTGTTCATTAGTAGGTTCTTAACAATATCATAATAAAGCTGGGCAACCACGTCGTCAGACATATACTCGAATGAAAAAGTATTTTCTTCATTTTTTGTTATTTTTCTTTCTACTGTATATTTTCCTTCAACTTTACCATTTATTATATTTTCATATTCTTCTTTACTTATATTGTTAACATCAAATGTATAATTATTATAATCTAAATACACATTGTAATATACATACTCATTAGATTTAACACCACATACAAAATAATTTTTTGCATCATAATTATTTATTATATATATATCACTAATATATATTCCATCTTCAAGACAATGATACATTATTCTCAGTGTTTGTAAAGATTTATCTTCTGAAACACTTTCTAGTCTCCAGTCTTCATTTTCTTTACTTGTGTCTATTTCATTGTCTCGTTCAATACCATTTTTATCGATTCCATCTTTGTTTTGAATATTTAACAATATAAGTATAGAACTTATTATGCAAATAATAATAACCAACATAATAATTATTATTTTAATTTCTTTTTTCATCTGCTTTTCCACACTTTCACGTAATTATTTTTGTATTCCATAATATCTAGCTGGTTCTCCATTGGTTCCTAAAGAAGTATGTTTTAGTATATCCGAAAGAGCATACCATCCTCTTCCTCCAGAAGCAGTACTAGCAGTATAGTATGGATTTGCGACATATACATTATTATTATCATCTATGTCAAGTAGGGCAACTGCGTGTCTTTTCATATCTGCTGAACACCAAAGGTCAGCTGCTGTAGCTCTACCTGTTACGTTAAAATTAGCATACGCAACAACGGCTCCTCCATTCCTTAAATAAGCTGCAACTTGACCACTACTAATTTGCACTATTGAGCTGTTAGGAAATCCCGACTGTATGGTTGCTTTTGCCCATGCAAAACACTGATTATGGGTTTGCACATACAATCTATAAGTTACTCCTCTACTGCTTACAAAAGTGTTCCAATATTGCCCACCTGAAATTCCATTACTCTCTCCTGTTAAATGTCCATAACCAACAACATCAACATTCCCACTGCTTCCACCATTTCCATTGTTGTTATTTGAATCTCCAGAGTTGCCAGAGTTATTGTTTTGATCTCCAATTACATCTAAATCGACTCCTACCTGTTTATATAACTTATTCATAATAACCACTACACTATTTATCCAGTTATCTGGTGGCACGCAATAACTCTTTCCAATAGATGCTACTGTATAATTTCCTCCTTTGAAGTAATATGAACTCTCGTTTATTCTTCTAGCAAAGTCCTTTGTAGCTTCAGAGAAACTAGAGTATTTTGACCATTTCGTTCCATTTTTATCAGTGTAGTAATTTGAAGAACTTCCTGCTGTAAAGTTCATCCAGTTATATGTTGATGGGTCTACTAATCCCCAATTGGTTCCTGCGCTAGATTCTGTTATTGCAACAGCTATAGTAAATACTCCATTTACTTTGTATTCTTGTTGTGAATCATATATTGCATCAAGTGCTCCTAATAAATTTTCCCTTGCCTTGCTACCAGATTTATAATATTTTGTGATAGCTGTTCTTAATTGATCTTTGGTAAGAACAAGTTCCGCTTCAGACTTTGTAATATCAACAATTATGTCAGAAGCTGTAGAATTCACTCTTAATTCTATGTCATCATATATACTAAGATCTAAATTATCTATACTATAGTCACCTTTTTTATATAATTGAATTAGATATTTAAATATTTCTGCTTGTTTCTGTGTTGATTCATTATTAATTAATTCTAAGAATATTCCCTCATCTATAATAATTTTATTTCCCACAGATGCATTAAGATTTGAATTCGGTACTCTATATGGCACATTCCATTGTGCTACTATAGATTTTGCTTTTGCTTCAACAGCCTGTTTATCAACATTTACAGTGCTTCTTTCCCACTGGTTATAGTCTACCCTGTCTGTTTGAGTGTAAGTACAGCTTCCTAAAGAGTACTCTGTATCAACTCTTTTATATTCATGTACCTGAACGGGTTCTCTTTTTCCAGTTTTTTTATTTGTTTCAAATCTTGTCCTTACATTATCTTGAAAGTCTACCTTTTTTTCTGGAAGTGGGTCTGGACAAGCTACATCTTGAACAACAACTTCTTGTCCTAGAGGATAATCTACTAGTCCTTGGTTATTTATATATGATATATCTTGCTTTGCCATCCAAGTATCAACAGATGTAATTTGAGCACTGCTTTCAACGGTTGTTGTAATTATTGTTCTCTTATATTCTTCTTTATGAACTATTGGATCTAAGTTTTTTGTATTGTCTGGTATTGAAGAGTAAGCTACTCCCCCTCCCTCTACTTCGGAACCATTATACGTTTTTTGTACTACATTTACAGTCCAATCATACCAGCTATTGTACGTTTCAACCCTCATACTATCTTGAATTGTTATAACTATTTCTCCATTTAGCACATGTTGTTCTATAAATTGATATACGTATTCTGGATTTTGAGTTACGAAACATAATGCTAAAGGTATTTCTATTGGCATAGAATATTTTTCTACTGTTTTTTTGTAATTTACAGATTGTTTAGTTACAGTGTATGTAACTTGTCCATTATCTTCAACTTGTACCCAGTTAAAGAAATATAAGTTACCATCATTATCAACAGAGAACACCCTCTTAGACATTTCACGAAGTTGTTCTATTGTATATCCTTCCAAAACATCTTCAGTTTTTAAAGATGTAACATTTTCTGCATCTTTTCCAAAGAATTTATTACAGAACATGTTTGCAGTTTCAACAATTAATTCTTCATAATTTTTATCGAAGTTATGGTCATCTTCATATTCCAACCATTTTCCTTGGCTTGGCATTGCACTTTTTACTGCAGATACTGTGCTTGGACTTATAATATTATTAGTACCATTTATATCTTCAGAGTCATAAGCTACAAGCAAAGCTCCTGTAAATGCTCTAATCTTTTCTAATGGGTGAGATTTTGCCATCTGTGTAAAGAAAGCACTGCTAACATCGAAGTTCCAGCTTCCTGTGCTTACACTTCCTGTTTGCTTTGAATTTTCGTAAAGCGAATTATAATCTCCTAAGAATTCTAGTCCACTTAGTCCATCTCCATCTGCAGGTGCCCATAGTGCTGCAGCAGATACATTGTCTAAATATTCAGATGCAATTCTTCCACCCATACTGTGTCCAACAATTCCTATCTTATCCTTATCAATAGACAGATTAGTTTGCATATATTTTATAGCACTGTCTATATCTGATTTCATGTTATTCAAGGTGTACTTAGTACTTAATTCTGTACTATCTCCACATCCAGAGAAATCGATTGTTACAGATGCAATTCCATTACTAGCAAGCAATTTTCCCAATTTTATAAAGCATTCATTATCGCCTTTTTTGTTTCCTGTAAATCCATGGCACATAACTACTAAAGGCATGTTTTCTTCAATCTTAGTAGGTCTCATTATAATTGCTGGAATCTTTACTCCTGATCTGCTAGATTGAATTGTTGTACTGGTTGGTATTATTGTTGAAACATCAACAGATCCATCAACAATCATATTGCTATTTATTGCATAAAGCATAGCATCAAAGAAATCTTTTCTTACATATTCCATGTCTGTACTGGTTGTTCCGTCACTATCATGTTCTGCTCTTTTTATTTTTATTATTCCGTTATAATGATTTTCGTCCTCAGTAATTCCAAAATCAGGATATTGTGTAGCAAGCTGTGCAAGTAAGAATTGTTTTAAATATTTATTTCTTTGCTTTATATTTTCAGGGTCATTCATGTCTTTAGAATAATCTATATCTCCACTTAAATAAAGCGATTTCATACTAAACCCTTTTTCTTGAATGATTCTTGCAAGGTTTTCAAGTTGTTCGTCTTGTATGTTTATTCCGTTATCAAGATTGTCTGTACTTGAAACTGATACAAATGAACTTCCTAAATCGTCCACTCCTTTTGAAATTGATGAAAGCATACTTGTTAAAATAGCATATAAAAAACCAATAATGAGAATTACACCAAGAATAACTAATAAATATGGTAGAATTGCTGAAAATACTTTAGCTGCAACTGAAGCAACTTTTTGTTTTGCAGCACTCCTTGCCTTTTCTGTTGCATTTTTTGCAACATTTCCAGCAACCTTTCCAACTTGTTTTGCAGCCTGTACAGCTTTATCATTTTCAAAGTTTTCTATGTCATTAATCTCTTCATCATTATTATTGTTTTCAGGTCCCATAATTTTCTCCTAATTTATAAAATTTACCTCAAGTGATGATATGTCTGAATACAAACTCTTTGTTTCAGTACTATCAAATGTTTTTTTATTGTTTATAATATCGCTAAATACAAGTTTTTTTACTTTTGTATATTCATTATATAATTTATCAATTCTAACACTCAAGTATTTTGTTTGATTTGGTTCTATTGTAAGACTGTTTTCATATATTTCACTTGTAAATGCAGTATAATTTAAATTGCTTCCTGAATATGTTGCATATATTCCATCATTGTCTTCTTTTCTATTTATCATAATTGTATTACTACTATTATTTGTTACTTTGATGTTAAAAATTTCGTATTCATCATATATTGCCCTGTCGATTACCTCAACTGTTGCAACATTATTTGAACCCTTTTTATTTTCAGTTATTGTCGCTACATATCTTAATACATTTATTTTATTATCTGTATCAACAGTTATATAATCTTCAATACTATTTCCAACATTTCCAGTTGATAAAATATCATTTGAAAAAGTTACTCTATAAGTTACTCCAACCCCTGTATATTTCCATGCCTCAATATTATAATCTTTTTTGCTTGTAAATATTTTATCATAATATTTTTGTTTAAAGTCATTTTGAGTATTAAATAATTCCTTTTTACAACCATCGCTTAATAAATTATAAGCTGATGCAATATCGTTATTATTACAATAACTTATAAAAGAATTCACAAGTTCTTGACTTTTCTTTGCCACTTCTTCTTCTATTTTTGTTCCTCCAGTTGAAACATCAGTCTGCAATACATTGGGCGACTTTGAACTCGTGTCATTTCTTCTTGCTGTTGTTTCATTTACAGTCTGTATGTTTGAAGGTTGTGAATCAGCTGCTATTTTATTAAGCCCTCGTATCATAACAATTACAACAATGGCAACAATTATAAAAGTCCATATTTTTCTTCTATTTAAATTATAATATCTTATAATGCTGTTAAACATAGTCTTATTCCTTTCTTCCAGAATACAATGGATTAATTTTAGTGAATTAATCTTTTGTCCTTTAAAGCACACAATAATAATCTTATTTTCATACTTTATTGTGTCCTTTAAAATACAATGAATTAATTTTTTCTTGCATTACTATTTTCTAAATAAAGCCAAAGTTGGAGTGCTTTGGCTTTATTGTTCTTTTGTATTATTTAGTTTTTTCTTTTTTTAGGCACTTTAATGTTATCCATTCCTTTTTGTCCATAAATCATACGAGTTAAGTCAATTTCATTCTCAGCATACATTCTTGCATTTTCCCCTTTAACACCTTTGTCCTTATATTGATCTGCAAGGTCTGCAACATATCCGTCTCTCTTCTTTCTATCATTTAATTCAGACTTGCTCCAATCATCTGTTCTTGCAAGTGCACCTTGTGCAATTTGCGATGCATATTGTTTAGCTTCTTCGTCAGTATATTCTGCTTTCTTATATGCTCTTACATATTCGTCTTCCATCTTCAATGCTTTGTCAGCATATTTAGCATTATCAACACCAGTTGCATATTGAATATCGAACTCTCTAGCAGCCCACTCTTTTACTTTTTCTGCATCAAAGTCCTCATGTTTTGCTGCAATTCTTTCAAGGTTATCTCTATCATTAATATAGTTTTTCCTTGCCTTTCTTCTTTGATTTTCTTCATATCCTCCATGTGCAACATTTGATACAAAGCTTCCAAAAGAATTCTTTCCTGTTAAAGTATCTACCGCTGCTTGTCCAGCAACTTTGTTTCCAAAATAAGCTCCTGCAGATGCACCTGCTGCACCATATTTAAACACATCTGATATATCGCCGCCTACCATGCCAAGTCCAATTCCTGCTGCTGCTGCAGCTCCGCCTACACCAAGTGTGAATGCAGATTTAACTGCGCCTTTTCCAATTTTCTTACCCATGCTTGCCAAAACAGCTTTTTTTCCACCTGCAAGTTTCAATCTTCTATCTGTTTCGTTTTTAACATTGCCAGCAAAGCCTTTTATCATTCTAACTGCTTTATTTTCCTTAACATCTGTAGGTGCATCAAGATTCATACTTGTATCTCCAACATATGTTTGAGATATATTTGGATCTGGTTCAGATACTGGTTGTACGTTTTGATCTGTTCCAGGTGTTGGTTGTGCATTTGGATCTGGTTCTGTACTTTGAGTTGAAATTTGTGGATTATTTGAATCGTCTTCAGAGTTTTGATCAACCTGTGCATTCGGATCTGGTTGTGTAGTCTGCTTAGGTGTTTCTGTTTGATCTGTTTTAACTTTATCTTTATCGTCTTTAGCTTCTTGCGCTTTTGTATCTTCTAAATCCCAAGGTTTTGCGACATCTAAGTTTGCTCCACCATCAACAGTATTTGAACCCTTTGGAATTTTAGGAACTTTTTCCTCTCTTGGCATTCCAGGAGCTCCCTTAGGTGGCTTAGGTGGTTTTCTCATTAAGTTGAATAATGAACTTGCAAGTGCTCCACCTGCGAATCCACCGATTCTGTCTTCTGTATTTCCTTGGATATGGAACATTTTCTTAACAATTTTCTCTGCTGGTACTATAAATGCCATAGCAAATATTGCATATATCATGTTTTGTGCTGCTAAGTCCAATGCAGATGATACAAATACTGTATATAATAGCATGTGTAATACTGGTAATAAAGCATAGAATATATAATCTTTCAACCAGAAGTTGAATGCCTGCGCTTTTCCATCACGAATTTTATCTAATGGATATGTAAGTGCCACTGCCGGTGCTATCATCGTATAGAATGCAAGCATCAATAATCTCTTCAAGTATATAATAGTAAAATATACCGTATAGCCAGTAAAAGCAAAATACAATGCCATATAACCAAATTTTGCAGGTAAATTATCATATTGAGTCTTCATTCTTGCAACATTCACGAAGTTAGATTTCCACTGTCTTTCAGCAACAGGTTGTGGATTTCCATTATTATCTGTCGAGTCGTATAACCTTATTATGCACTCATTAATTGTTCCTTCTTCATCGTTTGTAAATACTTTTATAATCTGCTCTGATACAGTCATTGTAAATGCCATAATATAGTGCATAAAGAATATTAAGCAAAGTGCGACTAACCAGTCAACAAGCATTTGTTTATATTTTGCTTTATCATTTGAGCTTGAGCTAATTACGATTCTTATACCCATATATAGTAATACAGACATAAGTCCTACTATAGCAATATTTCTTATTGCAACATACCAATTACTTACAACATCTCTTAGACTTCTGACTATTGATTTATCTTCTCCCCCTAAAAGTTTATCATAGTCCTGATCAGTCTTGAAAAAGTTAGCATTTAATGCCGAAATTCTTCCTGCAAATATTTCCACTGGTGTATAATCTATTGCAGAAACAGCATATGTTGTTCCATAAGAATGATCTATTCCTGTTCTTGATATATATACCGTTGGAGGCTCTGAATCATTTGTTGCATCATTTGCTTTCATATAATCTATAGCTCTTTGTCCTGCTATAACGACTTTGTACCCCTGACCATCTGCTGCTTTGCTTCCAACTATAGCTGTACGTAAAATGTAGTTTACTCCATCTGCAATTCCAACAAACAATGCAGTAAATGGTGAGAATAAGACTCCAAAAATGTCATTATCAGATTCAGTGTCTTCAAAATCTCCAGAAGAAGAAGTATCTGACGTAGAATCTTTTGCAGGGTCTTGAGATGTTGCTGCATATCCTGGGCTTGTCGTTGTTGTTTCTTTTGAAGTGTCTTGAGATGACGCTGCATATTCCGCATAAACTCTTGTACTCATAATAAAGTTACTTAGCACTAGTATTACAAATAAAGCCATAATCTTTTGTATTACTTTTTTATTAAAAATTTGTTGCATTTCATTCCTCCCTTATTATGCTCTATTTTGATTATTTTCCATTAGTTTATTTAGGTTTGTTTCCACAAATTCAAATTCTTTTGCGGTTGGTGTAATTTGTAGTATTGCCGTATCAGAACCTACTTTAAGTAGTCCCTCTCCTCTATTACATGTGGTTAAAAATCCTGCTTCTCCTTCGCTTAGTTTAAATACTTCTTTTACATATTGTATTTCAGATTTATCTTGTGCTAGTAATAATTTAGTATCAGATGATGTAAGTACTGCTTGTACCTCTGGTTTTTCATAGAAATCTTGGAATCTCTGAGAAATAATTGCAAGAGATACATTTCTTTTTCTGGCACGTCTTGCCATAGTGTTTAAGAAGTCTACTGCCTCAGGATATGGAAGTAACATCCATGCCTCGTCGACAAGCACTCTCTTCTTTGCAGCCTTTCTTCTATCCTCACTGTTTTTCTTTACGTATTTTTCCCATATCCATGATAGAAGAATTTGTTGTGCAAGTGGTCTTGCAAATCTTTCCTCTAGTTGAGATATGTCTAGATTTATGAATAATGTTCCATCTAACAAATCGAATGTTGATTGTCCATCGAAGTATGCCATCTGTCCATCATATTCTCTTATATACTGTTTCATAACTTTTAATAAGTAACTATAATGGAATCTGTAATCTTGATTTTGATTCATCTCTGCATTTCTTTGTAATCTTTTATACCAAGATCCTATTGTAGGCATTTTCTTTCTCATTCTTCCTAGTAATTCTCCACTATTAGAAGTCCTAGATTCGTATATGCTTGCTGGATTACTCGTGATTCCGTAAGCCGCATACTCTTGTGCTACGGATTCAGCAATTATCTGTTTCGTTACTTCGTTTACTTCTTGGCTTCTTGTACTTCCTCTAGCCATTGTAAGTAAAGCTTGCGTAACGTCTTCGACTTTGTTTTCAACATTTAGTACTGTTTTATCTCTACCTGTTATTTCATCCTTAACAACTTCTGTTTCTATATCAAAAACATTTATAACTGTTTTTGAATTTGGGCTTAATACAACATTTATTCCTCCCAAGCTTTCTGCAACAAGGCTGTACTCACCTTCGGCATCTAGTGCCAAACTTTGAATTCCCATAAGTACTGCTGACCTAGATATCAAAGTCTTCATAGTTACTGATTTACCAGCACCAGACTTAGCAAATATAACCATGTTGTAGTTTGATAATGAACTATGAAAGTTATCAAATAAAATTGGTACACCAGTCTGTTTATTAAATCCAAGTGGAATACCTGTTGTATGTCCAACTTCTGATGTTGTAAATGGGAATACTGTTGCCATTGATCTACGGTCAAAAGTATGTGTTTTGTTTATTTTATTTTGTGCAAATGGCAAATTTGATTGGAATGCTTCTTCTTGCATAGCCCATGCACTCTTAACTCCTACTAATGATTTAGACATTTCCGCAGATAGCATTTTTGTTAATCTATCTAAATCTTCAAGACTATATGCAAATAATGTTGATATAACAGATGCTTCATATAATTTGTTATATCCTGCGGCGATTTCGTCTCTTAAATTTTCTGCTTCAAATCTTTTTTGTGTTAAGTTACTTTCTCTGTTTATGTTTCCTCTGTCTGCAGCAACAATTCTTTCTGTTTCAAGCTCATTAATTGTTCTGTTTAATTCGTTTTGAGACCTTGCTTCTGCAATAGGATTTATATATATAGAAGTATTTATATCTCCAAACATATACATATCTCTGAATATTTCAGGGAATGTACACATTCTTGGAAGTGCAGATACGAAGAAGCTTCTTGCATATCTTTTAACGTTTGAGGCTATTTCCAAATGGTCAATACTGCTTGCATCTATTCCAGATGGAGCTATAAGCTCTTTTATGGTTTTCTTATGCAATATTCTAACTTCTTCATCACTCGTATAATCATTTCTAATATTGAAATCATTCATTTGTGATTTTTTATTTTTCTTGAACATTAGGCTTTTTTCTCCCTTCTAACTTTTTCCTTAGATTTCTCTGCAATGTCTTTTCCAAGCATTGCTTCGTTTTGTTCTATTATAAGTTGTGCAAGATTACTTATGATGTCATCTCTAGTTGTTACTTTCTTTTCATATTCTTTTTGTTTTTCTGTTTGAGCTTCTATAACTTTTTCATTTGCAAGTCTTGCAGCATCTCTTGCTATTTGTTCATCCAGCATTCTCATCTTCTTGTCCATGTAATCTGGTGCTGTTGAATATAGTTCGTTGTATCCAGCCTTCAAAGCTTTATCAATTCCATATACATCTGCATCGTCTCTGTTGTAAGCCACATAAAGTAAATCAACTAATTCTGTAGATGTCATTACTTTTCCTATAACTCCACACACGCTCAAAGTTCTAATTATTGATTGTGCTTTTGTATAAAGTTCAGAGAAAGCCATCTCTCTTATTTCTTCTTGAGCATAATCTCCCATTTCTTCTGAATAATATGGTATAACTATATAATATTTTTTATTTAGAATATTTTTATTCAAGCTCATTTTTTCTGTGTTATATATTATGTCTTTTCCATATTCATATAAGTTCTTTTGTTTTGTATATTCATATAAAGCTTGTTTTCTTTGTTCATCTGTTGCATTAGGAGATTGCATAACCTGTCTGTATCTTAAGGTTTGTCTTTGATATTCTTGTTCAAGTTTATCAACTTCAGTTTTATATGTTTGCAAACTGCTTTCCAAATTAATTTTTCTTGTTTGAGTATAAATTTGAATTGGATGTGATAATGTATTTAAGAATTGAACAAATCCTTCTTCAACAGCTACTTTTTCTGCTTGTGACATCAAGTCGTAGTTTATACCTTGACATTCAACAACCATAATAAATCTTTTTCCTTTTTTCTGTATAATCATGTTGTCTTCGATTTTATCAAATTCCATAAAATCGAATATAGAACCTACATTAAAAGTTTTAGTTTTTTCCTTTGTAACAGGCTTTCCTTCATCTTTCCTATTTTGTTCTTCTTGTTGTTTTTCTTTAATTTTAGTATTTAGATATACAAAAACTAAAGCAATTAGGAGTGCCATCATTATTGCAAGCATTATATATAATATAATTGTTAAAATACTTGTACTATTTGTCATTTGTTTCTACCTCCTTATTATCATACACGTATATTTTGTTGCCTTTTCTTTTAAAAAGAATTGCTCTTTTGATTACGTCGTCTAGATTTTCTCCACCAACGGCTTGGGTATCTTTCAATACTCCGATATTAGGAACTTTAAGCATACCAATTCCATAACCAATTAAGGCAAATACAGCAATAAGAATTATCCCAACAAAGCCCATTTTCATAAGTCTAAATATTAAATAAAATATAAGACCAACTCCAGCACCAACTGATGCATAGATTAGACTCTTGGGAGTAAATATAAATAATATTCTTCCCTCACCCTTCACATTTCTTGGCAAATTGTATGTTCCCATATTTTTCCTCCGTTTATATCATAATTCTACTTATATAATGAGTATAACATATTTTATTAAAAAATGTAACATAAATGCAAAAAAAAGTGCATTTTTATGCACTTTTAATTCTTTTGTAATATTCTTGCAATATATATGCAATATTTTATTTTTAACTAAGCTTTTACTTGGTTTGCTAATTGGTATACAACTTTTACAATTGATGTACCAGCAAATATTAATAAAGCACCAACAATGTATGGTATCATTGTTTTCTTGTATTCTGCTTTTTGTTCAGCACTTCCTATTATGTATTTAATACCTATAACTAATAGAACAATGATAGAAATTACTATACCAACTACTTGGATAATATTTACTATATTTGCTCCTAATGTTGTAATGTTGCTTGTGTCTGAAACAGTGCTTCCATTTTCTACTTGGCTGATTGTTCCATCAATATCAACTACTGCAAATGCAACGCTTGCTACACTCATAACTAACATTATTGCTAATAATACTGTTGATATAATTTTAACTGATTTCTTCATACTTTATTCCTTTCTAGGTTTTACGCCTTCAAATAAATTTCTTTTAAAATTTTTTAAGCTTTAACTTGCGATGCTAATTGGTATATAACCTTTACAATTGAAGTACCTGCGAATATTAAAACAGCACCAACTATATATGGTATCATTGTTGTTTTGTATTCTGCTTTTTGTTCAGCACTTCCTATTATATATTTAATACCTATAACTAGTAAAACTATGATAGCAACTACTATACCAACTACTTGGATAATATTTACTATGTTTGCACCTAGTGTTGTAATTTTACTTGTATCTGTTGTAGTTCCTCCAGTTTCAACTCCTGATATAACTGAATCAACATCAACTGCAAATACAACGCTTGCAATGCTCATAACTATCATTACTGCTAATAATAGAGTTGATATTACTTTAACTGATTTCTTCATATTTTCCTCCTTATCTTCGATTTTTATTAAAATCTCTTTTAGAGAATATTAAAAACTATTGAAATGATTGTAGTACTGTTAATACTATTTTCCATATTCCAAATGCACCAAATATTATAACACATCCAATTACATAAGGAATAAGCTTTTCTTTTACCTGTGCTTTTTCTTCTATAGAACCTGTTACGAATTTTATACCTATTATAAGTCCCCAGATTAAAGCAACTATAATTCCAACACCAAATAATGTGTTATAAATCAAGTTTGAAGTGTCTTTTATGTTTTCAGTACTTGGTAATCCTACACCAGTTTGACTCTTTCCGTTATTTACAAAATCGTCTCCACTTGTTACTATACCACTCAACGCTCCACCATCTGCATTACAGAAAGTAGGTAGTAAAAATAACATCATTATAAGAATTAATAAACAACTAATTATTTTATAACCTTTTTTCATCCGCCTTACCTTCTTTTTCCATGCTTAGTTATATTATATAACATTTTTCTTTTTTTTTCAACTATTATTTTATTTGCTCTTACTTTAGCCTTTTATTTGAGCTTATTTCAGCCTTTTATTGTTTTTTGTCTTTGCTTTTTATTTGCAATCAGTTTAACCTTTTATTTTTTGTTTTTTATTTTATTAGTTTAAAGCTTGATTTGTAAGATTATAAATAAGTCTTAAAATTGTTGGCGTGCAAGCTATAAATATAATTCCCACAATATACGGAATCATTGTCTTTTTGTATTCTGCCTTCTTTTCTACACTTCCTAATAAGTATTTAACACCTAGTACTGATGCTCCAACAGTAGAAACTACTACTCCAACAATTTGTACTATAGTGAATGCTGTATTTACTTTTGATTGAATTTCGCTTGGCATATCTTCAGCACCTTTTGACGGATCAAAATCACCAGGATTTATTGCTCCTCCCCAATCTGTTCCACTGTCTGATGTATATGCGGCAAAAGACTTGGTTGTATAAATAGAACCAAGCATCAATATTAATGTTATAATTATAATACCAATTTTTTTTAAAGATTTATTCATATCCCGTTTTATCCTTTATTTATAGCAAAATAGCTAATTTTATTACATGAATTTATTATATAGAATAATCTTTTATAAGTCAATATTTTTTATTTAATTTTTTATTTCTCCTCTTTTCTCATACAAGTCGCATTTGCTTTACATAATTTCATTTAACTTTTCACTTGACGTTCTTTTTTCAAACCGCATTCATTTTATAGAGTTAATTTCAGGTTTTATCTCGGAGTTTTACCTCACCTTCAAGTTGTATTTTCATTATATCTTGGTCCATTTATTAAAAATCTTTTTAGCCTTTTGCTTGATGGTTCACCGATCTTCTATAATATTCGGCAATTAGTTCGTCTAATTCTATGCTAAGTTTGTATATAATACTATAATCTTCCCCTTTTATTATACTATTGTTTAATTTTTTTCTTAATTTACAAATTTCTTCATTTAGCATTTTCTTATCCCTCTTTTCGCTTCATTTTATTTGATGCATATAAAATATCATAGTATCTTTTATAAGTCAACATTTTTCGTTTATTTTTAGAGGGTTTGAGCCGTTTTTCGTATTCCATATTTTGGTGTTTTTTTACTAATTTTGATTGCATTTTTCTTTTTATTTTTTTATATTTGATTTTTTGATATTTGATTTAATATTTTCGACATTTTTCAGCACACATATTTTAGCAAATTATTTGCGTATTTTGTTTATATTTTGCCTATCATGAGCTTATATTGTCTTTTTATTTCGTATATTCTTTATTTTTTACAACAGACATTACCATCATTTCTTCTTTAAATACATCATTTAATACCTGTTTTACATATTTTTCATCTACTTCGTCGAATTTTTCTAAATATTCAAAACTGTTTATTCCTTTTACATAGTCGCTTATGAACATTCTTGCGATGTCACTAACACTATTGTATTCGCATACATAATCTCCATAGATTTTTTTCTTTATTCTTTCAAAATATTTCGAATCTATTTCTTCGCTCTTCATTTTTTCTATTTCAGCTTTTACTCTTTTTTCTACTTCTTCAGGATTTTTTGATTGTCCTGCAATAAGTATATGCGAGTATTGTTTTGAAAATTCGTAGTCTAAATCTGGTTTTGCTAAAAGTAATCCTTCATTATATAACTCGTTGTATAATTTTGAGCTTTTTCCTATTAACATATTAAGAATTATTTCTATTGCAATATGTCTTTTTACAACCTCTTTATATTTTTCAGTTAAATCATCTTTTATTCCTATCATAAATAGTGGAAGGCTGACTTCCATTGTTTTAGTTACTGTTTTTTTATTTATTTCTTTTCCTTCTTTTGGATATATTCTTGTAACTTCATCTCTTCTGTCTTGAGTTTTTAGTCTTTTCTTTATTTCTTCAAGGATTTTTTCTGGTTCAAAATCTCCAACAACTATAAATACCATGTTGCTAGGGTGATAGAATGTATTGTAGCATTTAAACAAAACATCTGGTGTTATTTTGCTTATACTTTCAACTGTTCCTGCAATATCTAGTTTTACAGGATTTACTTTATAAAGACAATCCATCGCTCCAATGTATAATTGCCAGCCCGGATCGTCATCATACATTCCTATTTCTTGTCCTATTATTCCTTTTTCCTTTTCTACATTTTTATCTGTGAAATATGGATTTTGAACATAATCCATTAATTCATCTAATCCTTCATAAAAATTTGAAGTACATTCGAATAAATATGCAGTATGGTCATTAGTTGTATAAGCATTTGCATCTATTCCAAGCGCCATAAGTGTATATAAACTATCTGTTCCATCTTTTTGTTCAAACATTTTATGCTCTAAGAAGTGTGCCACTCCATCTGGAATTATTACTTCTTCTTTTGCGTCTGTTGTAATGAATCTGTTGTCGATTGATCCGAACTGAGTAGCCCACATAACATATTTTTTCTGAATGCCTTTTTTAGGAATTATAAGAACTTGCATTCCATTCTCAAGTTTTTCCATGTAACATTTTTCTTTTACATTTTGGTTTTCTATTACTTCCATTTGCAAATTTCCTTTCTATTTTCACTCTCTTGTTGCCCAATTATTCTTTGTTACTTGTTAAGAAATAAATTGTATTTATGTTTATTTTTTTAGCGATTTCAACAATCTGTTCCTTGGTTACGTCTTTTATTTTTTCTACATAGCCCTCGATGTCTGGCTTATTGTTTTCAATTTCTTGATTAAAACTATATGCAATACTTGAATCCTGTTCATCATTTATAGCCTCATAACTTGCTATTATTATTTTCTTTGCATTTTGCATATCTTTCTCATCAAACTTACCATTTTTCATGTCTTCAAGTTGTTCTTTTATAATGTTTAGTGCTTTTTCATAATTTTTTGGCTCTATTCCACTTTTTATTATTATGTTGTTCTTATTTTTTATATAAAGTGAACCTGCACTGTATGCAAGGCTTGCTTTTTCTCTTACATTTTGGAATAATTTTGAGTTTGCTCCTCCTCCAAGAATTGCATTATAGACTGCTGTTTGAGGTCTTTCATCTTTTATTGTGTTTGTTATGTCTAATCCTATTACAAGTTTTCCTTGTGTTACGTCCATTTTTTCTATTACTTCTTTGGTTTCTGTAACATTTTTTACTTCATTTTTCAAATACAAGTCACTAACATTTCTTGAATCAATTTTAAATTTTTCTATTTCTGTATCCACAAGTTTTACACATTCACTTTCATTTATATCACCTGAAACGAATATATCAATTTTGCAGTTTGCTAGCATTTCCTTATATGAGTTATATACTTCTTGATTAGATAATTTTTCTAAATCTTCTATATAGCCATAAGTATATAGACCATATCCGTCTTTTCCATACATTTCTTCTAGAGTTCTTGCTGTTGCATACTGTGCTTTATTATCCTTTTTAGCTTCAATTATTTGTTTTAAATTGCTTTTTTCATTTTTGAAATATTCATCTTTAAATCTGCCATTCTCTGTTAATGGATTGAATATTACATCAAATAATAATTCTATGCTCTGTTTAAGAACATCTTCATTTTTTAATGTAAAATTATCATTTAATGATTCAATATAAAATTTCAAAACCTCGTCGTTTCCGACTTTGTCCATTCCAGAGTTCAATTCAGCACCATACAATTCTTCTAATTTGCAATTTATATCTTCTTGTGTTTTTAAGTTTTCAGTTCCACGTCTAATAATTGCCATGCTAAGAGCCTTTTGAGTAACTTCTTTTTTGGTAAGTGGCGAACTTAAGTACACAGCTAGTAAATTTGTTTTAAATATTTCTGTTTTTATTGTATGAAGGTTAACTCCATCTTTAATATTCATTTTTCTATATTCCATTTACTTTGGTTCTCTCCTTCTTATTTAGTTTTATTTGCAAACTATGCTAATAATTTCTTAACCATTTCATTTATTCTTTTTCCATCAGCTTTTGCACCAATTACTACTTTTGCTTCTTTCATTACTTTTCCCATGTCTTTTACTGATGTAGCTCCAACGCTTTCTACAATTTTCTTTACTTCATTTTCTAATTCTTCATCCGTTAATTGTTTTGGTAGATATTCCTCTAGTACTGCGATTTCTTCGTTTGTTTGATCTATTAGATCTTGTCTTTCTGCCTTTTCAAATTCTACTATTGAGTCTTTTCTTGTTTTTACTTCTTTTGCAATTATGTTTATTATTTGCTCATCTGAAACTTCTATACCTTTATCTTTTTCAATTTGTAAAATTGCTGTTCTTACCATTTGAACTGCATTCTTTTTATTAACATTTTTCTCCTTCATAGCTACTTTTAAATCGTTTAATAATTTTTCTTTTAACATTTT
>OGQD01000781.1_pt1 | contig 22445 bp, 25 predicted proteins | sample 1553091 | NCBI WGS metagenome assembly OGQD01 (sample SAMEA2580290, study PRJEB22360) | human gut metagenome | biome: human gut; feature: human-associated habitat; material: faeces | place: Denmark | collected 2008/2010
TGACGCCGGTACGGGTGGGGGGTTTACATGACGAGCACCCGCCGTACCCAGCGGTCCCACGACACCTTCAACGTATTGCGCAGCATCCTCGGCCCTCGTAGCCGCGGCCTCTGCAGCGGTCTTCGCTGCCCCAGCAGCAGTGGCCGCATTAGTAGCACTGGTAGCTGCAGCAGAGGCGGTGCCAGCAGCGGTAGTGGCAGCAGCTCCTGCGGCACTGGCGGTACCTGCGTCGTTCGCCGCACTTGCCGCGTGCGTCGCTACTGTTCCAGCCTGGCCATCGACCCAGGCGGCGGTGTTATTGATCTGCTCGCGCAACCAGGGGAATGCCCCCAGGAACAGATCCGCCTTCAGCGCGAAATCCACCGGCGCATCGCTGCGCACGGGTGGTTCGGGCAGTTCGGTAATTATTGGTGCAGCCATGTCAGGTTAACCCCTCTACTGTGATGGTCACGTCCGAAACGGACGGACCTGCGATTGCGATACCGAAATCCTTGAAGAAGCCGTACACGATGGTCGCTTCCATGCTCTCGTCGCCGATCCAGACAACCGGCCGGGCACGGATCGACGCCAACAGGCGCTGCACACGCGAAACCTGCGCGGTCTCAATGACTACGTCGTACTCGGCACGCTTGGCGAACGAGCGCTCGAGAATCGAGGCGTTGCCGTATTGATCCACTTCCTTGCGGCTGTAGTCGGAGATGCCCACGCTGGTGCCGTAGACCGCTTCCCCGATCTCCTCTTGCGTACCGATGGAGAGCGAACCAATTTCTGCCGTGTCCGAACTGGTCACCGTCACCGCCAAAATCGCCTGCGGGTACGAAGGGAGATCGGTCAGCGTGATGTCGGAAATCAGGCCGATAGGCTGGAAGAAATACTCGTACCAGTTACCCACACCTGCATCGGCCAGCGGCGTGGTGCTGTGATACACCTCGCCCTCGCTGGGGTCGGTCATGGTCACCTCGAGAGCCAGACCGGTCAGGTTCAGCGCCGCCAGAGCCGTTACCGCACGCCCTGGCTGCAGGGAGACCGCCACGCTTCCCTCACGGCTGGTCACCGTCCCTACCTTGTCGTCGAACATCCGCCAGCGATTGATAGCACCGAGGTCCAGCCATTTCGCTGGGTTGGCCTCCGTGACCGTCTCCGCTCCAGGCTGGACACCCGCCGATACGGCTGCCATGGCCTCCCAAACGTGTCGCCGATGAACTACCCGGGCGCCTTTGGCGTAGGTCGCGCCGGGTGCCCAGGTGGGCGCATCGTCGATGGGCACGTTGGAGACCAGCATGTTCTCAGCGATATCCAACGGTTTGATGATCGTCATCATGCTGTGCGTTCTCCAGGCATACCGTCCCCATCCCAGCGCTCAAGTGTCTCCACCCGGCGCGCCGTCTGTTGTGTGTGTTTGGCGATTGAGCGCAGCGCATCCGACATCCCAGCGAAGTCTGAACGCAGGGCACGAACCTCCTCGGTAGCGCCACTCGAAAGCATGGCTGCCGTCTGGGACGCGCTATAGATGCGGCTCGGTCCAGTGACCTCCAGCTCAGGGCCGTTTTCTCCAACCAGGCGCAGGCCACCGGTATGCAGGCCGCCTACAGCGAATGCCGGCACACGTGCCCCCTCCAGGGCCTTGATGAACTCTGCATAGGTAGATTTGCCCGTGGTGAGCTGATCGACCCAAAAGTGGATGCCACCGGCGTCCGGCGCAAAGCCGGCAATCGCCTTGTACATCCGGTCCACCAGTTGCGCGGTGTTTTCGCCCGTCGCAGTCGGCGTGCTGCCGGTGCCCATGAACTTCAACGCAGCGGTGACGGAGGAACTCATGGCATTCACCGCGTCCACCACGCTCATCACAGAGTTGTCGATTCCGTTCAGCGCATCCATCTGCCGCTGAGCCTCATCCAGCTCGATCTGCAGCGCTTCCATCGCCTGCTCGTACTCGCGATCCAGAGCGGCACGCGCATCCGAGTAATAGACTCCCGACGCACCGGCGTGGGAGCGAGCGACGGACAACTGCGCCTCCAGGCTCTGCAGCACCAGTTCCTCGGAAGTCAGTTGCTTACCGGCCAGACCGCGCAGTTCGGCAACCATGTTGGCCGTGCGCCCCTGCTCCCGCTGGAAGGACTCCAGAGAGGCGAAGGTATTGCCATCAAGCTCCGAAGCGCGCCCCAGCGCTTCTTCCAGGCCAGGGAAGTTCAACACGGACTGGCCAGCTTTCACGCCCGCCAACGCCTGCTCGACTGTCGCCACCGCCTGGGCACGCAGCTGCTTCGTCGTCTCTTCCGAGGTGCCCCGCAGCCGCTCAAGGGCCTGATCGAGCGAGCCGATCACACTGCCGATCGCGCTGACCCGCTCGCTGGCTTTCGAAGCCATGGTCTGCAGGTTGTTGGCCTGAGCTGCAGCCTGAGCCTGAGCAGCCTGGGCGTACGCCTGTGCCTGCGCGTCCATCTCCCTGGCCTTTGCCTGGTACTCGGCCGTGAGCCTCTGCTGCTCGGCGCTGATCGAACGCTGCACCAGAGCGAAGGAGCTGTTGGCCGCGCTCATCTGGCGAGACAGTGCATTCGCCGAGCTCTGCTCCACCAGGTCGAAGTACGCATCGACCTGGCCGGCCAGCTGCATCATCGTGGCAAACATCTGCCGGCCGGATTCAGTGGTCAGGTCGATGTCTTCAACCATTCCACGGAACGCCTCGCGACTTTCCGGAAACTCGATGTCCACTGCCTCTATCTGCGCCTTCGCGGCCTTCAGAGACGCATCGAACTTCTCGGTCTCAGAGAAGAAGCTGTCGTAATAGGCCTGGGTCAGCGCCCCTAGCGAAGCAAGCTTGTCGGTGTCGTTCGGGCTTTCAAGGCCAGCGATGGCAGCCGACAAGTTGAGCAGCGAATCAGCCGCACGAAGGCCGGCGTCGGTCATGCCGAACGCCGTAAGATTCAGCGTTTCCAGAGAGGCGTTGACGCCATCAAACCGGAGGAAGAGGCCACCCAGGGCGGCACTTACCTCGTCCGCCTTTTTCAGTCCCGCAGTCAACTCCTTCAGATACGCAGGAAGGTCGCTCATACCGATGGCCTGAGACAGGCCGCGTCCCATCACATCATCGAGGAAGCCTGCCAAGCCCTGCGCTACATTGCCATCCTTGCTGTACTGCCCCTTCATCATCATGACCGCATCGTCTACGGTCGCGACGAACACTGTTGCGAGCTTCCCACTCGTGCGGCGCAGGCGGAACGACGCCTCGGTCTCTATCTGCTGATCGATGTCGAACTTCTTGAAGAGCCCACCCAGCGCTCCTGAAAACGCCTCATTTAGGCTATGCAGAGCCTCATCTACGTCGGAGCCAAATCTTTTTGCATTGTCGTGCCACCCCTTCAACTCCCCTTCGCCGGTGTACTTGCCATCGCTGTAGCTACCGATTGCACTGCTGACAGTAGTCTTGAAACGCTCGCCACCGGTGAACATACCCAGGACGCTTTCCCACAGCATCTGATGAAATGAACTGCCCGTGATCATTGCGGCCATTTTCTTGTTGATCAGGCCGCCGCTCACGTTGGTGAGACCGTCATCCAGTATCTCAAAGAACTTCGACTGCCCAGCCTGCGTCCAGGCAGAACCCTTCAGGATCGTGTTAGATCCTCCAGCCTTTGCCATCTTGCTCGCATCGGCTTCGAAGCCTGCATCGAATGCCTTACGACTGGACAACATGCCAGCAAAGATCCAGGTGTAAGGATTAGTAAATGAACTGGCTAAGCTGCTTCCTATGCTTGCCAGGAATCCCGTGCCCATGCTCGAGGCAGCAGCAGTGCCCGCACCTGCATAGGCCGCCTGACCGACAGCACCGGTCACGAGTTGCTGGCCAATTCCATAGCCTACATTCGCCGCAGTCTGCGTCATCGCTTGCGTTGCGGCACCGCCAAACCATGAAGCAATAGTGTTGTAGGCACTCTGTACGATCCCGCCGTAGTAGTTGGCAATAGCCCCCACACCACCGGAAACCCCCCCACTCTGAAACCCAGCATATGCAGCCGGAACCACTCCAGTCAGGGTGTCGTAGATCGAATAGATATTCTTCGCAACATCGATGATGTTGCCGAACCCACCGCCTCCAGAACCGTTGCTGCTATTGCTGCCGCCGAAGAACTGACCCCATACATCCGAGATCCCCCCCTTCGAACTTGTGCCCAACACCTGGCTGGCGAACGAAATGATAATCGGCTTCGTGATCGCCTCGTGAGCCATCTCCTCAAGCGTCAGCTTGAAATCTGCCTTCAGCTTTTTCCATATCGCCTCGGAATTTACGAGGGTACCTTTCCAGGCATCGGCAGCGACTTGGTCAATATCATCCACAATCCCTTGGGTGAGCTTTCCCCAGATCGTGCCGGCACGTTGGTTTTCTTCATATGCAACTTTGAGCCCCTCCAGAGCAATGCGGTACTCATTCACGCTGTCAGAGTTAGTTGCTGCGGCCAGGGCGAACGCTTCCTCAAGGCGCTGCCGTTCCTCGCCGTACTTGCGCGTCGCAGCTGCCAATGGGTCAAGGCGATCAATTACCCCCTGGGTAGCCTCCTGGACCTTACTGAACTCATCAGCGAGCCCCCCCTCTTTCCCTGCACGCTGTGTCACTTCGGGAGAGGCGTATTTCTCGTTGAGTCGATTGACACTCCGATACAGTTCAGCGACAGAAATTTTTCCCTTGGAATGAGCCTCACGAACTCTGTCGATTACTTTTTCCAAGTCCCCCCACGACTTCGGGTCAAGGTCAGACATTCACTTATCTCCGGGCGAAAAAAAGCCGCCCTGTCGGCGGCCAGCAAACCGCTGCAACCAAGTACGCTGCAGCGACCAAGAATTAAAAATCAGGCGGGCAAGCGAAGCGTTCGCCATGAAACCAGCGAGCCGAATACCAACCCTGATCCGCCCCGAGAGAAGCAACCTGATCGGGGAGTGCGATGCGCTATACGCATCGCATGTATCGTTTCCTGCAAACGAGGCGCTGACGGTCGGAGGGGATCACTCCCCTCCCGCCCCCGGCCTCGTCGCCGCCACCACCCGCAATCCCATCCGCAGATCGCGAGCCACGGCCTTGCGATCCGGAGCCTTCTGGCTGCCACCGAACGGATTGGTCATGTTCGTCCATTCGACCAGTGCATCCACCGCGAGCAGCAGCTCGGGGATGGTCGCGGACCAGGCTTCGGCTGGCGACCAGCGCAACCAGCCGGTGGCCAGGCCGAACAGATGGTCGACGTAGCTGCCCTTCTTTACAGCGCTGCTGCCGGAAGGGCGTTTCCCTCCCCCGGCTCCTCGTCCTTATAGCTGGGTTTCAGCAGGAAGCTGACATAGGGGATCAACTGGAACGCGACGTCCTGGACGCCGGCCTGAAAGACCTGCTCCGCCAGCTTGTCGAGCTGCTCGGCCTTCAGCTCGGCGCCAGCTGCGATGATGCAGACCACGCCGTCGACGCTGCCCTTGCCGAGAGCCTGGAACGCCGGCACCAGGCCGCCGAGAACGGCCTCGATCTTGCGTACGGCGCCCAGGGTGGGCTTGAGGGTGAGTTCACGGTCGCCGACCTTGACCACAGTGGTGCCGCGCAGGGTATCGCTCATGTATTGATCCTCTTCTGAATAATGGAAAAGGGCCGGTTACCCGGCCCGGGGTGAGCGGCAGCGCTTACGGTTCTACTTCGTAGATCTCGGAGTTGATGCCGATGTTGTAGTTGCGACGGATCACGTCGCTGTTCTGCAGGTTGGTCTTGCGGCTGGACATGACCTTGCCGGCCAGGTAGTCGACGGTGCCGTCCACGTACTCGATCTTGATCGGGTAGTCGAAGCGGCTGCGGTCGCGCTGGGCTACGGCCATGGCGACCTGACCGGCATCGCCGGCGTCCAGGCCGACGACGATGCTCATGACGCCGGCATCGAACGCGCCTTTCAGGTGGCGCACACGGCCATCCGAGAGGCCGGTGAAGCTCACATCGGACGCTTCGTCGCCGTAGTCGCCAACGCTTTCGACTTCGCCGACTTCGACGTAGGTCAGGCCTTCCAGCAGGGTGATGGCATCGGCCTGCACGGCAGGCAGGTCGGAGGTGAGGCGCGCACCGATGGAGATGCGGGTGCCGGCTCCGGTATTGATAGACATAACGAGTCCTCCTAAGGACAGGATCAAGCCGCAGCGCGGCATTTTTTGGGTGAATCATCTGAGTAACGCGGCCATCCGGCTCGCGGTTGCCTCCGAGCGGATGGCCCGCACGGAAGCGGCACGCCCGATGCCGAGAAGGCAGTGCTCACGTGGAGCGACAGCAACTCGTCATCGATGCGTCTTGGCTTCGGCCTGATGCTCAGGCCGAGAAATGCGGCTGGAGCCCGTTATCGTCTCCAGCAACTCGTACAGCTCACGCCCGACAGGCAGGCGCTAGCCCTCATGAACGGTGAAGGGCCTCAGCGCTGCGCCCGCCGGCGCTCGACGCCGGACCAGGGCACGCGCTTCCAGTCCACCCGGAAGAACGAAGCGACGTTGCCCCGGGCCCGATACACCTGCACCATCACTACCAACAGAATGGTCACCAGCATCGGTGACACCGGATCGACCTGACGGGCATAGAGTGTGTACAGAGCGACCTGCAGCGAGTAGGCCCCCGTGCAGGCGGCCATGAGCCAGGCAGCCAGGGACTGCGCCAACTTGTACTGCTCGCCGTTGCGCTTCCAGCACACGATGCGCAGGCTGATCGCGCCGCAGATCACGGCCGCCACCAGGGTCCAGAAATCGATCAGAGCGAATACGGCGTAGGCGCTAGCCATTGTTGCTGCCTCCCGAGTCGGGCCGGCCCAGCACATGGCGGGCGAAGCCGATGACGGTGCTGATCCAGCCGGGCATCTTTCCACCCTTCACCCACTCGGCCACGCTGATCAGAACCGTGACGATCAGGGCTGCCGCGAGAAGCGCAGGCAGCCCGCTGTATTGGGTGACGGCACGTCCCATAAGCTCGGCCGCGACGTAGTAGCCACCCACCCACGAGACGAACAGGTAACCCAGCCGGGCCCAGCCGGCCAGGTCGCTCGCCCAGATCACGAAGAACAGCGCGCCGGCCCAGGCACCGATCACGGCGTTCAGGTCGACACCTGGGATCAGCGAAGCCGCACCTATGCCCAGCACGCTCGGTACTGCGGCCACTGCAACAGTGCTTGGCTCGGCCATGGAAAACCCTCGAAGAAGAAAATAGAGCAGCGCGAAGCGGCGCCGACATGCCGACGCTCGACTCGCTGTATAGCTGCCTGAAGAAAACGCTCCCGAGCACAGGGGCCGCGCGCTGGCGCAAATGCTGTCCAGTTCGGAGGCTGGAGTGCGTCACCCGACAATCGAGCGACACGATGAAGCCTGTGCGAAAAGCTTTTCCATCCGCCAGAAACGACGAAACCCCAGCGTTTCCGCCAGGGCTTTCGTATCGTGCTGGTCGTTCAGACCAAGCCACGGTGCTATGAAAACAGGTGCTTATCCGCGCGGAAAGCTTTTTTCTCGTCATCGTGGCGAGCTTTTCAGATCGGCCTTCCGGCAACGAAAAAGCCCCGGCGTTTCCACCAGGGCTTTCGTGTCGTGCCGGTCATTCAGACCAAGCCACGGTGCCATGAAAACAGGTGCCTATCCGCGCGGAAAGCCTTTTCTATGCCGCCTTGCAGATTTTTTCCAGGGCGCCGTCCACCCACGCCACGCCAGCCCTGATCAGCTCCCGCGCCTTGGCCTCGCCGATCCCGTGATGGCGGGCGATGCGCAGCGCCGGCCATTTCGCGCCGAAATACAGCCAGACGAACAGGCCCATCTGCTCGTCCCTGACCGAGAGCCTGGCGACCGCTGCATCGATGACCAGCGCCACGTCGTCGACCAGGGTATAAGCCTTGATACCGCCCCCGCAGCTGGTGTTGTCCCGCATCAACACATAGCTCGGAGAGATGTACTTGGGCACGCCCATGCCATCCATGCGCCACCAGCCCCACTGCTCCAACAGCCACTCAGTTTCCCCGAACGCCTTGTCGGTGTATGTACGCTTCTTCATGCTGCCCTCCGCTTTATTTCACGCACCAAGGCGCGATACTCCGCCTCGATTCCTGGATGTATTGCCCCACCCTGCTCAACCATCTCCCGCCTCCTTGTAGGCTTCCTCGTCCGCGCACAGCTGGCAGCAGCTCGGGCCACCACAGCGTCTGCCCGCGTCGATGCCCGACACATCCACCCCGGAGCCGCGTGCGCAGGTGTCCGGACGCGCCGCGTCACCAACGCGAAGCCCATGCGAACGTCGGTTCGGACGCAGCGCAACGGTTCCCGGCCGATTACTCATGATTCGTTCCTTGCAGCGTCCCGCGGATGTTCGCCAGCGCTGCGCGGCCGATCGACTCCGTGCGCCGGCCTACCTTTTCCGGCAGCGCCTTCGGAATCTCGGCCAGTTTTTCGCCCGCCATCACCTTGCGGCAGGCAATGGCGTAGTTGCGTGCAAAGAGACGCCGGCTGTGCTGGACCGGCATGTGGTTCAGGTCGTAGAAACCGGTCTCCTTGGCCGCATGGAAGACCGCCTCATGACTCCATCTGGCGCGGTCGACCATCGCCGGGTGAGCGTTGGCACAGGCCTCGCGATAGGCCTGGCCTTCGCTCGGCAGGCCGAAGGCTTCCGGCGTGCGGTTCTCGCATAGGGAACGAAACTCCGGCGCGCTCGGCGGCCACTTGCGCAACTGCTCGTCCTGAGACGTGGTCAGGGCGGCCAGGCCGGCTGCGATCTGCAGCCCGCTCAATCCGCCGAGTGCCGCGGCCCAGGCGTGGGACTGATCAGCCGACACGCCGAAACTCCCCGTCCAGCGCGTACCGTACAGCTCCGCCATCTTCAGCCAGAGCTTGTCCAGTAGCACCTGGCCGAGCTTCTCGCTCTGCGATGGCTTGCTTGACGCGGTCGACGGCCGAGACGGGTCCTGGTCGATGGGATTGCTGGCTGTTTGCATGGGTCACCTTCTCCGGGAACAGTCCCGTCCAGCCGTGGGCGATAGATTGGGTAATGACGCGATCGGCGAATGGGTGGCCGGCCAGTTGCCTGGCCTGGTGTTCGCAGGTCTTGGCGGTGAGTGGCCTCTTGATCTCCGCGCGGTGCTGGCACCAGTCGGCCCAGGCCTGCGGCGAGACGTTGACCGGGCACAGGGCGAGCGGCTCGAATTTCGCGGAGGCCACCGCGCCTCCGAGAGCGGCAATCGGCTCTTGCTCTACGCTCTTGTTCTTCTCTGCATCTTCTCTAGGTAACGCCCCGCTAACGGTCGGATCGTTACCCTTGGCGTTAGCAGCCTTGTGATTCGCCACACGCTTGGCCGTGAGAAGCCGGTTCTTCGCGGTCTTGCCGTTGTGCCGTTCGAAACGCGGGAGGCTGATGACACCCGCCTCCTCGAACATCCAGCCGACCTCCTTCATGTGCTCGCAGAATCCGGTAACGCCCGCCAGGCGATCGAGCAACCGTTTGCTAACGCTCGGAGCGTTACCGTTTTCGGTCTGTTGATCGAACCAGCCCCAGACCCGCAGCAGTTTTCCAACGGCGGCGTCCGGATCGATATCGGCCAGGTCCGCAATCTGGCAGACCTCAGGCTTATCCAGGGTGGCAAGCTCGAACTTGATCCAGTCTCCAGCCATACCTATCTCTCTCGTGCCCGCTGGGCACTCTGTGAAATCTCCCGCCCTTTCGAGCGGCTCTCCGGCCATGAGGTCGAGGCCCGCCACGCGTAATACAGACTCAGGCGACGGCCTGGGGGAACACCGCATCCAGGTCGCACTCGGCACCGAAGTGGTTCAGCGCGGCGACCAGTTCGCGCGCCTCGTTGAGCCCCGGAGTACGGCGGCCGTTCTCGTAATGGGCGATGGCGCCTTGCGTCATGCCTACCCGTTCGGCCAGGGCCGCCTGAGTGACCCGGGCTTTCTTTCGGAACTGCTTCAGATTGCTCATGGCGCCTCTCCTTATTCATCGCCAGAACACATTACGTTTAGTAATTATTACACGCAAGAAAACATTACGCAACGTGCATTGTCGTAATAAATACAGGCTGTATTGTTTTGCCCATGAAAAACTGGAACGAACTGGCCAAGGCCAAGATGAAAACGCTGAAGATCACCCAGGAGAGCCTCGCCGAGAGGCTCGGGGTGACTCAGGGGGCGGTCGCCCACTGGTTGAGCGGACGACGGGAGCCGGACCTGCAGACGCTGGGGCGGCTGCTGGAGGCGCTCGGGCTGCCCCCGCTGCAGATCGGCTCCGGCGATAGCGCCCGGGTCGAAGCGAATGCCGAGCTGATCGGCATGATGTCGGGCTGGGACAGCGCGACCCCGCTGGGCGACGATGAGGTGGCGATACCGTTGTACAAGGAAGTGGAAATGGCTGCAGGAGGCGGTGCGACCGAGGTGGTAGAGGTGCCCGGTCGGTTGTTGCGGTTCGCCAAGTCGACCCTGCGCGAAGCCGGTGTGCTGGAGCAGAACGCGGCCTGCGCCACGGTCAGCGGGCGCAGCATGGAGCGCCTGATCATGGATGGCGCCACCATCGGCATCGATCGTGGCACCACCCACATCATCGATGGAGAGATCTATGCCTTCGACCAGGACGGCATGCTCCGGGTGAAATACCTGTACCGCATGCCCGGCGGTGGCCTGCGCATTCGCAGTGAGAACGACGACGAGTATCCGGACGAGATCCTGACCGCGGAGGAAGCCCAGTCGATCCGCATCCTGGGCTGGGTGTTCTGGTGGTCCACCGTCCGGCGCCGACGTGGATTGAGCCTGGCCAGGTAAGCCGGCACACATACAAGCCCAGCGCTGCCCCCATCATTCGGCCGACTGACACGAAGCCCTGCCCAAGCAGGGCTTTTTCATGGCTATGTCCCCGTTAGTTGTTGCGCACCTTGTGGGAGCGGATTTATCCGCGAATTTCGCGGCCAATCGGAATGCCGCCCAGCCGCGCCCACAAAAGCGGGATCGGTGCAGCAACACGTAACAGGGACATAGCCTTTTCCATTTCTCCTGCCTCCCTCTTCCGACCCGGACTGACTCCGCTCACGACACCTCACCTCGCCGCCGCCATCCCCACGCTCAGACGCATCGACACAAAATTACGAAAAGTATTGACCACGTGAATTACGTTTTGTAATCTTAAGCCAGTGACAGTACACAGCGTGCGCTCGAAAGCGAGGACAACCATGAACCACGCAATCAGCAATTACGGCTCGCTCGAGGCCGGCTACTACCGACGCCAGACGGCCGACCACATTGCGGACCTGCGCCTGGAACGGGTCCGGTTCGCAGCTGAGCAGATCATGGATGCCTTCGATTGGCAGGACGTGCGCGATGCCCTGGAGCTGGCCTGGGAAAAGTCCCCTGAAGCCGCCGAGGCGCTTTGCGAAGCCATGTCTCACCTGGCCCACATGAACATCGGCAAGATCGAGGACCGGCAGCTCCGCGCCATCGCCGAAGCCTTCTCGAAGATCGGCCACGACTACGCCGACCACAGAGCCAGGAGAGAGGCGGCATGAGCCTCCGGAAGCACCAGGCGCGAGCTGAAGCCATGGAAAACCTGCGATTCATGACCCTGCGTTCGTTCGCCGAGGCCATGGCCCAGCTAGGGATACACACGGCCGGCGATCTGCTGGCGACGGGCAAGGCGCTCAGAGCAGTACGGCATGCCTGAACGTCCCGTTCGGATCTATCGAGTCGCGGCCGGCACAGCGAACGCCTGTCCTGGAAGGACCGCCGCCGGCTCCAGTCGAGTTCAAGGGGAGTGCACGCAATGACCGACCGCTCACGGGCCAGCCGCCACAGCTATCTCTCTGGCGTTCTGTTCGTGGCCGGTCTCGCAATCCTTCTGAGCATCGTCGGCCCCAGCCTGGGCTGACCCACCATCAACCCGACAGCCGCGCGAGGGCGTGGCGAGGAGAAAGCAATGCCTGAGATACAAGACGGCGGCCCGGCGTTTCCCAACCCGCATGCCGAGGAACTGCAGGGCATGAGTCTGCGCGACTATTTTTCGGCAGGCGTCATGCAGGCGGTGATCACGTCCACGACGGTGGACCTGAAACCCGAGTACATCGCGAAGGTCAGTTACTTGGTGGCCGATGCCATGTTGGTGGCTCGCCAGAGCACACCCTAGCGATACCGGCCGGGAATCGCCCACAAGGTGCTTCCCGGTCCTTTCCCTTTCACCCGCTGCCGGACCGCTGGCGGCAAGGAGTTTTTTCCATGCCATTCGAAATGGCCCTCGACCAGGGAGGCACCTTCATGGAGCAACGCCGCCCTAGGCACCCACCGACACGCAGGCCCGCCCCGGGCGGGGCCGGAATGACCGTCCGAACCATCTGCCGCACCTGGCGCAAACCGGCCGACGAGTGCCGCTGCCTGCGCTGCATGCCCCCGGAGATGTGCCGGCCGGGCTGAGCGCGTCACGACCAGCGTGACATACCGCGCACACCTCTCCCCTGACATCTTCAAATAGAAGGCGCCGGGGATGCAGCGACGCTCCTATTGGGTAACATCGCAAGCCCGAAAAACTCCAGGAAGGAGTCCCTCATGGCTGTCGCCCGCGAACTGACCCGCCGTGTGCTGCGTTGGGGCGTAGCGCTCGCTGCAATGCTTTCGTCCCATGGCGCCATGGCGAACGAGGAAGTTCTTCGGCTCCTCCAGAGAGACGTCGCCCTCAAGACGACCTTGCTTGCGACAGCAGAGAAGGCATGCAGGGCACGCGAGCAGGCCGCACTGCCAGCCAATCTGACTACCGAAAACCTGCAGGCTCTTGGATTGCCACGCCACGATCTGGGGTTGGCCGTGGGCTATCTGGTGCAGCGTAATCAGTACGCCTGCTCGCGCGCGGCTCTGGACGACTTGTTGCACGCCGCGCTGGCACTGGAGCGGACGCAGAAGGCGCTTGGGCAAAAGCCAGACCCGATCAGCAGCAACCTCGTGGACGCGGTCTTTCCCGGGCCTGGCTACTACGAGATGGCCGTGGTATTCGACAAGCTGCCGGAAGACGCTCGTATCGCCTTGGAGAATCTGATCGGACCTGAGCCCCTGGATATGCAAGCCGTCCTGAAGCGGCTTCCTCCAAGCTGATAGCGCATCAGAAACCCGGTACCTCCCGGGTTTCTGCACGTCTACAGGCCGCTCCGCCACAGCCTACCAGCGGGTACGCAGGGTCACGCCCAGGCTGCGGGGGTCGCCGGTCAGCACGCCGTAGTCGCCCGCGCCGAGCTGGGCGTAGACGGCAGTGATGTAGTCCTCGTCGAACAGGTTGCGCGCCCACAGCTCGGCCTCCCAGCGCCGGTCGGCGCGGCGCAGGCCCAGGCGCAGGTTGGTCAGGGCGTAGGACGGCTGGTAGCTGCCCTCGCCGCCTTCGAGGGTGCCGTAGTAGCCGCTGCGGAAGCTGTAGTCGAGCGCGCCGAACAGCTCCAGGCCCTGTTCCAGCGGGTGCCGGTAGTCGACACCGGCGGTGGCGCTCCACTCCGGCGCGTTGAACAGCCGTTCGCCCTTCAGGTCGCACGACCACTGGGCGACGGACGGGGAGCAGGGCGCGTTGGGGAAATCGCGGTAGCGCGCGTCGCTCCAGGCCACGCCCAGCCGCAGATCGACCCGCTCGCTGGCGCGCAGCAGGCCGTCGAGTTCGATACCCCGTAGACGGACCTTGCCGACGTTGATCAGGTTGTCGCGGATCGGCGGCGCGTACTCGTTGGCCGGCGCGCGGTTGGTCAGCGCCTGGTAGTCATCGACGTCGGCCTGGTACAGGGCCAGGTCCAGCATCGCCCGATCGTTCCAGAAGCTGCTCTTGAGTCCGACCTCGACCGAGGTGACGCGCTCCGCGTCGAAGGTCGGCTGGACGTTGGGGCCGATCACTTCGAGGTTGATGCCGCCGGCCTTGTAGCCCCGGGACCAGCTGGCATAGCCCAGCAGGTCGTCGGCGAAGCGGTAGCTGACCGCGAGCTGGCCGGACAGGTTGCTCTCCTCGATCGCGTCCCGCCGGTAGTAGGCGCCGCCCAGGGTGGTGTCGCGCAGCAGCGGCCCGGCGATCAGCGACACCGGGTCAGGCCCCAGCGGCGCCAGCCCGGACACCTGGCGCGACAGCCAGCCCTGTTTGCGCTCGCGGGTGTAGCGCAGGCCCGGCGTGATCGCGAGGCGGTCGGTGGCGTGCCAGGTGACCTGGCCGAACACCGCGCGGCTGTCCATCCGCTGCTCGCCGTCGAAGGTCTGCCGGGCGCCGTCCAGCAACGAGGGCGGGATCATCCCGGGGGTGACGCCGAGCATGGCCAGCTCCGGCCGATCACCGAGGAAGAACGCCGCCGCGTCGTCGCCGAAGCGCACGCCCAGCTCGCGGTTCAGGCTCTGGCGCAGGTAGTACAGCCCGGCGACATAGTCGAAGTGCTCGTTGGGCGAGTCGGCCAGGCGCAGTTCCTGGCTGAACTGATGGTGGTCGAGCCGCACCGCGACGTTCTGGGCGATGGACAGCGCCGTGCCGTCGCCGTCCTGGTCGGCGTCGTACGCCCAGTCGCGGTAGCCGGTGATGCTGGTCAGCGTGGCGCCGTTGACCAGCTGGCCCTCGAGTTCGAGGGTGAGGCCGGTCTGCAGGGTCTTGATGGTGTTCGGCTCGTCCTGCTGCACCCGGCGCGCATAGGGGTCGATGGGCAGCTGGCGGTAGCCGAGGAAGGCCGCGCGCTTGACCGTGGCCTGGCTGTAGTTGCTGGCCATGAACACGTTGGTGTGCTCGTCCTGCCAGCCGTATTCGGCGATCAGGCGCGCGCTGAAGCTGTCGCTCGGCGTCCACAGCAGTTGTCCGCGCAGGCCCTGGCGGTTCTGGTCGCGCAGCTCGCTGCCGTCGTAGACGTTGTCGATCAGTCCGTCGCGCTCGGCGTCGTAGCCGGTCAGGCGCCCGGCCAGCACGCCATCGACCAGCGCCCCCGACACCGTGCCGCGATACTGGCGCAGGCCATGCTCGCCGAACGACACCTCGGCGCTGCCCTCCGGCTCGAAGGTCGGCGCCCGGCTGCTGATGTTGATCGCCCCCGCCGAGGTGTTCTTGCCGTACAGGGTGCCCTGCGGCCCGCGCAGTACCTCGACGCGCTGGAGGTCGACCAGGTCGTACAGCGACATACCCTGACGCCCCAGGTAGACCCCATCGAGGAACACACCGACGCTGCCGTCGATGCCATCGTTGAACGAGCTGGAGCCGAGCCCGCGGATGCCGTAGCTGGTGTAGCGCGCGTTGGGCGCCGACACCAGCAGGCTGGGGGCGCGCTGCTGCATGTCCTCGGTCCTGTAGATACCTGCGTCGTTCAATTGCTCGCCGTCGAGCACGGTCAGGGCGATGGGCACCTGCTGGGCGCTCTCCTCGCGGTGGCGCGCGCTCACCTTCACCTCGTCGAGCACCAGGGCCGGTGCGGCTTCGGCGGCGGACAGGCCTTGCGCCCCGCCCAGGCAGGACAGCAAAACGATGCCGACCGGATAACCATTGCGAACCATCCTTCCCCCATTCATCCGCACACGGTGAGCCTCCTACGAACCGACATCCACGGCGGCGCGGGAACCGGGCGCGACCCGTTCGATGGTCGCGAGCAGCGCGGCCGTGTCGGACGGCTTGAGCAGGACGGCATCGAACTGCAGATCGGCCGGATAGCCCGCCGGCGGCAGCGGAGGGGCGGAAGAATAAAGCAGCACCGGCAGCGCCGGCCACCGCTCGCGCACCGTGGACAGCAGCGCCCAACCATCCATGCCGGGCATCGCCTGGTCGCTGATCAGCAGGTCGCAAGGCTCGCTCCGCAGCGCATCCAGCGCCTGCGTCGCATCCGCCACCGCGGTGACGTCGAAGCCGTAGCCGCCGAGCAGGTCGCTCAGCCATTCGCGGTTGTGCTCGACATCGTCCACCAGCAGCACGTACCGACCGGCGCCGTCGACCCGCACGGTGTGGCTCTCCTCGAACGAGAAGTCCAGGTCCTCCTCCCGTGCCCGGGCGAACTCCACCTCGAAGCTGAAGCCGGTGCCGTGTGCCTGCGTCTCGTCCAGCACCAGCCTGCTGCCCATCTGCTGGAGCAGTTCGCTGACGGTGGACAGTCCCAGCCCGCTGCCGGACACGCGCCTGGCCCCGCGGCCACGCCAGAACGGCTGCACCAGGTGCTTGCGCTCTTCCGGGGGAATGCCGATGCCGGTGTCGCGCACCACGAAGCGCAGGCGGGCCGACTCGGCGTCGCAAGCCAGGCACTGCACCTCGAACAGCACCTGGCCGTCGCGGGTGAACTTGGCGGCGTTGGCCAGCAGGTTGATCAGTATCTGGCGCAGGCGGCGGAAGTCGGCCTGCACCAGCGTCGGCAGCCGCGAATCGAAGCGGGATTCGAAGGCGTTGTTCTGCTGCGCCGCAAGGAAACCACCCTCGTCCTCGATCTCCTGCAGGAAGCCGTAGAGATAGCCGGGCGCCAGGACCACCTCGAGCTGGTGCAGCTCGCTGCGCGAGAACTCCAGCAGTTCGTCGATCAGCTCCAGCTGGCGGCAGGCGTTGCGCTCGATCTTCCGGGGGTAGTCCTGGGGCAGGTCGGGCGGCAGCAGCCTCGCGTAATTGACGATGCTGACCAGCGGCGAGCGCAGGTCATGGCTGATCCGCGCCATCAGCAGGCTGCGCGCCTGCAGCGACTCGCGCAGCTGGCGGGTGCGCATGGCCACCGTGCTTTCCAGGCGCTCGTGCTCGGCCTTCTGCTGGTTGTCTAGGTCGGCGAGGGCACGACTCTCCCGGGCCCGCACGCGGCCCACCTCCAGGGCCAGGGTGCAGGCCAGCAGGAGCAAACCCGGCAGGGTGGAAGTCACGCTCAGTATGTCGGCGGTGGTCTGCCAGGGCACGCCCGCCACGGACAGCAGGCGTATCAGCCCCTGCAGCATGATCAGCCCGTAGACCAGGTACACCAGCCAGCTGTAGGCCACTTGCCGCCGCCAACCCATCAGCAACGTGGCGGTCAGCAGCAGATAGACGGCCTTGCGCGCCCAGTCGAACAGGATGCGCCCCTCGATGTTGTCGACCAGCATCCAGGCGTGGCAGAGCAGCATCATGACGATGAACAGGTCGTAGGCCCTGCCCCACGCCGGCGGCAGCTGGCGCACCTGGAACAGGACCCGGAAATAGATCAGCAGCAGGCAGTACTGGATCAGCCCCAGCGCCCACATCATCCACCACGACCATGGCAGCAGCGCGGGCAGATGCAACAGGTAGCCGTTGACCACGCTGACCAGCATCGCGTAGGTGACGAGCGTCAGGGCGTGGGCGACCAGCAGCCGTGATCGCAGGATCCAGCCGACGACGAAGCTGAAGGGCACCATCAGCAGGGTGATGCCCAGTGTCATGCCGTCCGCCATGGCGCTGTTCTGCCGGTGCTCGAGCAACCCCAGCTCCGACCAGAGCCGGGGTTCGATGATGACCACCGTGTTGCTGGCCACGCGGATCAGCAGGTTCAGCTCCCGGTCCGCCGACAGCGACAGCGGGAAGGCCGGCTGGCGGGCCTCGGCGGGCCACTGCTCCAGCGGGTGTTCGGCGCCGGCGCGCATCGTGTGCCACTGCTCGTCCTCGCGGACGAACACCTGGATATCCGAAAGACGGGGATCACCCACCGTGAGCCAGCGCGGGCACCTGCCCGCGAAGTCGCCCGGCAAGCGCAGGCGCAGCCAGAAGGCCGAGCGGCTGTACTGATGGGGCAGGAATTCCCGGGTGGCGGGAACGAAGTCGCTGTCGGGCAGCGCCAGCACCTGGTCGGCGGTCAGGGTGCCGACCGGGTCCTCCAGTATCTGCGCCTGGCTGGACAGTTCGATCCGCTGCGCCGGGCACTCCGGTGATGCGCAGGCCACGCCGGCGAGCAGCATGCAGCCCACCAGCACCAGCCTCCGCCACCAGCCTCTCACGGGAGGTGGCGCCCCCACGGCTCGCGGCCACACCTGCAGAGCGCGGGCGACGGGGTGCCGGCGAGCGGATGGCTGAAACCTTCGCGGCGGAACTGGCGTCCACAGCCTGACACCACCGCGAACGCCCGGAGGCAGGCGCCGACGGCGCTCGGCAAACATATCGGGTATTCGGACGACACCAGACTCAGACCTTATGCACGGACCGTCATGACCAGGGAGTGGACAGCAAACCCGCCATCGGCCTCTCGGCCCCGGCAGCGGAGGCGAACATGAAATCGCACCACGGCAACGCTGACAACCAGGAACAGACCACCCTCACCGATAAGTGGCCCGAACGGGACGCTCCGACCGACGCCCGCGGCCTGCCCGGCTACCCCGAGCACGGCGGGCCCGCTGGGCGCGACGTGGACCCGGAACTGGGCTTCGACCCGGACTCGCCGGACCTCGGCGACCCGCAGATCGACCCGCCGCATCCGCCGCACATTCCGGACAGCGCATCGGCCCCGCGGGCGGAACGCCGCGCACCCGACGATCGGTACCCGCCCTACGACGACAAATGACGGCGACGGCGCCGAAAAAATAAATCCAACTTGTCGACGCGCTCCGTGGTCAGTCCCTCGGGACTGATCAACATCGAGGCGACCATGACGCTCATCACCGTGCTGGCAGGCGTGTTCTTCCTGATCGTCGGCTGGCTCTGCCTGGAGGCGATAGGCTCCTGAGCGGTACCGGCGGCGCCCGCCCTCAGCGCCCTTGCGCGCGCTCGCCGCGCAGGGTCATCACCGCGCTGGTCACGGTGGCCACCACCTTGCCGTCCTCGCGGCGGATGTCGCACTGGTAATGACTGATGGTGCTGCCCCGGTGCGACGCCCAGGCGCGGGCGCGCAGCCTGTCCTGCCACACCGGCCGCAGGAACGTGGCCTTCAGGTCGATGCTGGTGAAGCTCTCGCCCTCGCTCATCAGCGTCGAATGCGCCGTGCCAATGGCGGCGTCCGCCAGCTCGCAGAGCATGCCGCCGTGCACGGTGCCTTGCTGGTTGCCGTGCCGGATGGCGTCGGCGTCCAGCTCGATCTCGGCCATGGCCTCGTCGATGGCCACCAGGCGGAAGCCCAGCAGCTTGGAGATCGCGGTCGGGTACAGCATGTGCGTCTCGTCCCCGTCGCCAAGCGTGCCCTCCAGCTGGCGCTGCAGGTATTCCAGAACGGTGAGATAGCGCGTGTTTCCGGTCATTCCCGCCTCCATTCGATCCCAGGTTTCTGCCACGGCGACGGCGCTCCCTGAGTCGGTCACGCGCCATCATGCTTCCGACGATGTACCTTGCAGCCACCATTGCAGGCAAGCCATTCCGAGAAAAGTGGTGCCGATGCCAGCGTCGGAGGCGGGCCGAAGCGCGCTTCACTCACAGGCGCTGACCAAGGCGAGGAAGCCGCCCGTCGTTCCGAGCCGCACCAGCCCTGGAATCGTATGAACTTTCCCGCCTCGCCTGGCTTCTGTCCGTCATGGGGCGTGCCTCCTATCGGGCACTGGAGAGCGACATGAACACCACATCCGTTTCCGACTTCTCGCGCGCGATTCCCGGCTACAGGCTCGACTGCGCCTGCGCCCTGGATGGCGTGACCACCCTGACCGTACTCAACGAGGTCACCGGCGAGCGCTTCGCCGTGGAAGGCCTGTCCGTCGAGCAGCTGGCAACGCCACAGCTGTGCAAGCAGATCGCCGAGAACCTCACCGTGCACGTGGCCGGCTTCCCCGTGGCGGGCATCATTCGCCTGCGCGACTGAGCACGCGCCGGCATGCTGCGCATCGCCACGTTCAACATCAACGGCATCCGCCCCCGACTACCCGCCCTGCTCACCTGGCTCGAGCGGGAGGCGCCGGACATCGTCTGCCTGCAGGAACTGAAGGCCGCCGACGACAAGTTCCCCGCCGCCGAGCTGGAACAGGCGGGCTACGGCGCCCTCTGGCGCGGCCAGCCATCCTGGAACGGCGTGGCGATACTGGCGAAGGGCATGCAGCCCCTGGAGATCCGCCGCGCGCTGCCCGGCGACGCCTCGGACAGCCAGAGCCGCTACCTGGAGGCCGCGGCCTACGGCGTGATCGTCGGCTGCCTCTACCTGCCCAACGGCAACCCACAGCCCGGCCCCAAGTTCGACTACAAGCTGGCCTGGTTCGAGCGCCTCATCGAACATGCCCGGTCGCTGCTGTCGAGCGGGCATCCCGTGGTGCTGGCAGGGGACTACAACGTGGTGCCCACCGACCTCGACATCTACAACCCCAAGTCGTGGCTGAAGGACGCGCTGCTGCAGCCCGAGAGCCGAGCCTGCTACCGGCGCCTGCTCGACCAGGGCTGGACCGACGCCATCAGGCGCCGCTTCCCCGAGCAGCGCGTCTATACCTTCTGGGACTACTTCCGCCAGCACTGGCAGCGCGACTCGGGGCTGCGCATCGACCACCTGCTGCTGTCCGAAGCGCTGGCGCCGCGCCTGGCCGATGCCGGCGTGGACCGCTGGGTGCGCGGCGAAGAGCGCGCCAGCGACCACGCTCCCGCCTGGGTGCTGCTCGACGTCTAACGCTGGCCTTCCGCCTGCGGCGCGACCAACTCGTTGCCCTCGTCGGGGTCCCGCCAGTCCTCCGACCGGATGTTTTCGCCCACCTCGACCGGTGTGTGGTTCGGCATGGGCACCTGTCTTTCGTGCGGCTTCTCGCGGCTGGTCATCACGTCACCTCGAACGGGCCGGCATTGGCCTCGCAAGGTTCGAGGAACACCCCGCAACGGGGTTCAACCTATCCGCCGGCCGGCCTCCGCGCCCAGGCAGGCGAGCAGGCTGCGCATCGGCGCCGACAGCGCCTGCCAGTCGCGATAGCATAGGCAGAGCCGCCGGCGTGCCCAGTCTTCCTCCAGGGCCAGCACCCGGTAGCCGTAGCGGCGCCGGTGGCGGGTGGCGACGGCCTGGGGAACGATGCCCAGGCCGATGCCGTGGGCGACCATCTCGCACAGCCCCTCGAAGGTCTTCATGCGGATGCGCAGCTGCAGCGGCCGGCCCGCGGCCCGGGCGTGCTCGTCGAGGTGATCCTGCAGCGCGCTGCCGGGCGCCATGCCGACGAAGGGCTCGACGAGCACCTCGGCCAGGCGCACGCCACCGCCCGAAGCCAGACGGTGATCCGCCGGCGCGATCAGCACCAGATGGTCCTTCGCCACCGGTTCCAGCCGCAGCCCTGCCGCCTGAACCGCGTCGGACACAATGCCGGCCTCGGCCAGCCCGGCATCGATGGCCCTGACGATCTCCGCGCTGGTGCGCTCCTTCAGCTCGATGTGCAGGCCCGGCCGCTGCGCCAGCCACGGGGCGAGCCGGCGCGGCAGGAATTCCGTCAGCGCCGAGGTGTTGGCATACAGGTGCAGGGTGCCCCGGGCGCCCACCGCGAACTCCTCCAGCTCGCCGCGCAGCAGCGCCTGCTGGCGCAGGATCAGGCGCGCGTGATGGGCCAGCGACTCGCCGGCCTCATTGTGTCCGCCCGGCGCTCCCCGGGCCTGGGTGGCCGCCACGCCCCGCGGGTGGCGCCGCAGCAGGGCGACGCCCGCGTCGGCCTCGATGTTGCGCAGCCGCTCGCTGGCGGAGGCCAGCGCGAGGTTCGCGTCGGCGGCGCCGCGGGTGATGCTGCCGGCATCCACCACGCACAGGAAGAGACGAAGGTCCGCCAGGTCGAGCCGCATGATTCCACCTCCAGCCTTCGGATATACCGAAGGCAACGCCGGGAAAACCGCATTGTGCGCCCGGACCGGCCCGGCTCCAATAAGCCCATGAACGAATCCACTGTCTTTGCGCTGCTGGTCACCCTGATCTTCCTCGCGGCAGGGCTGGTCAAGGGCGTCACCGGCATGGGCCTGCCCACCGTCGCCATGGCGCTGCTGGGCAGCCTGATGTCGCCCGCGTCCGCCGCGGCGATGCTGCTGGTGCCCTCCTTCGTGACCAATCTGTGGCAGTTGCTCGCCGGCCCGCAGACCCAGCGGATGCTGCGCCGGCTGTGGCCGATGATGGCGGGGATCGTGCTGGGCACCCTCGCCAGCACGGAACTTCTGGTCCGGGTCGACGCCCGCTGGTCGGGCCTGGCGCTGGGCAGCGTGGGCATGGACCAGATCTCGGGCGCGGCGCGCTACACCGCGGGCCGGATGGAACTGCTCGACGGCATCGACATCGTGCTCGTCGCCGTGGGCCTGTTTGCCGTGGCCGAGGTGCTGTACGCCGCGCTCTTCGAGGGCAAGGTGGAGGAGTCGCAGAACAAGCTCACGCGCGTGCACATGACCGCGCGCGACTGGAAGCGTTCCTGGCCCGCCTGGCTGCGCGGCACCGTGATTGGCACACCGTTTGGCTGCATACCGGCTGGCGGCACCGAGATCCCGACCTTTCTGAGCTACGCCACCGAGAAGAAGCTCGCCAGGGGTGCTGACAAGGCGGAGTTCGGCACCCAGGGCGCCATCGAGGGCGTGGCCGGCCCCGAGGCGGCGAACAACGCCACCGTGACGGCTGCGCTGATCCCGCTGCTGA
>OGQD01000785.1_pt1 | contig 22431 bp, 27 predicted proteins | sample 1553091 | NCBI WGS metagenome assembly OGQD01 (sample SAMEA2580290, study PRJEB22360) | human gut metagenome | biome: human gut; feature: human-associated habitat; material: faeces | place: Denmark | collected 2008/2010
GGAACAGTTTGCGAAGTTCCGAAGTGAGCTGGAGGATGAAAATTATTTTAAGAAAAAACTCTTTCTGAGCTATCTATATAAAGATAATGAAGTGGTACAGGAAGTAAAAGAAGATTTTAACAAAAACAAATCGGTTTATTTTGAACTGAATAAACACCTTCCTAAAGATGCCAATATCCTGCACATTGCAGATGATTTCGGGCAGAAAGATGTTTTACTCACGCTTCAGCAGGCGAGCCGAAGAATCTTCAGCTTAATGAAAGATGAAGAAAAAAGACAAATCGCCGAACAGATTTATTTGGTAAAAAGAAGGAAAATTAAATACATAAAAAACAGCACGGAAATTGATAAAAAGATAGACGTTCTTCTGGTTTCGGATAAAAACTTCAAAGCAGACCGAATGGAAAATCTTCCTGAAACCATCATTTTTATGAATGTGGAAAATACGTTACCGGAAAATAATAATTATACACTGAAATTCAGTTCAGAAGCTTTAAAAGTATTTCGTTCTGAAAAATAAATATGAAAAGCATATTTTTGTAAACGAATAAGGAGAACCCATGCAAAAAGATATACTCGTTATATATTATTCACAAACCGGACAGCTTACCGATATTGTAAAAAATATTGCCCGCCCTTTTGAAGCCAAAAAGGAAGAGTACCGTGTAACGTATTACAACATTACGCTGAAAAAAGACTTCCCTTTTCCGTGGCCGAATGATGTATTCTTCAATACCTTTCCGGAATCTTATCTTCAGATCCCGAGTGAAATTCTGCCGCCGCCGGAAGAAGTGGTTAACAAAAAGTTTGATTTGATTATCTTTGGTTATCAGGTTTGGTATTTAACACCCTCCATCCCGATCATTTCTTTCCTGAAAAGTGGTTTTGCGGAAAATATCCTGAAAGACACTCCGGTTGTTACCGTTTCGGCAACGAGAAATATGTGGATGTATTCTCAGGAAAAACTGAAAGTATATTTAAAGAACTTAAACGCCAAATTGGTAGGAAATATCGCTTTGGTAGACCGACACGACAATTACACCAGTGTTCTTACGATTCTTCGCTGGCTGACTACCGGAAAAAAAGAAAAATCGGGAATTCTTCCTGCCGCCGGAGTTTCGGAGGAAGAAATAAAAGGCTCTGTAAAATATGGGGAAATTATTGAAAAACATTTCAGCAATAATGATCTTGATGCTTTACAGCCTGATCTGGTGAGAAACGGAGCGGTGGAAATCCGTGCTTTTCTGGTAAGGGTAGAGAAAGTGGGAAACAAAATTTTCACCATCTGGTCAAACCTCATCATGAAGAAAAAAGAAAAACGACCATTGCTTATTAAATTCTTTAAGGTATATTTGATGGCTGCGATATGGATCATTTCACCTATCGTATTGGTTTTACACTTATTAACAACACCTGTTTTCTGGTTTAAAAGAAAGAAACAAAGAGAATATTTACAAGGAATTAATTTAAAATAGAATGTACGACGTATTTATAACAAAAGCATCAAAATACCTCCCCAATGAGCCGGTTTCTAATGATGAAATGGAAACGTATCTTGGTTATATAAATGGTGCAAAATCTAAAGCAAAAGCTCTGATCTTAAGAAATAATAAAATTACGACAAGATATTATGCTTTAGATAAAGAAGGAAATCCTACACATACCAATGCTCAGATCACAGCCAAAGCAATTGAAGGACTTTTTGATGAAAACTTCAAAAAAGAAGACATGAAACTATTGTCTGTGGGAACTACTTCTCCGGATCAGATCCAGCCTTCTCACGCATCCATGGTGCACGGTGAACTGAACATTGGGAAATCTATTGAAATAAATACCGCAACAGGACTTTGTAACTCGGGAATGAATGCCCTGAATTACGGATTTCTTTCTGTAAAAGCAGGAGTTCAGGATCAGGCAGTCTGCGCCGGTTCCGAGAGAATGTCTGCATGGATGACGGCGGATAAATTCAACCACGAAGCAGAAAATCTGGTTTTGCTGGAAGAAAGACCCCATCATTGCTTTCAAAAGAGAATTTTTAAGATGGATGCTTTCCGACGGAGCAGGCGCTTTTTTACTTGAAAACAAACCAAGAGAAAATGCTACGAATCTTAAAGTAGAATGGATTGATTTCTATTCTTACGCACACGAGATCGAAGCCTGTATGTACGCAGGATGCGAAAAGCAGGAAGACGGAAGCCTGAAATCATGGGCAGATTATCCGTCTGACGAATGGCTGAAACAGTCTATTTTTGCATTAAAACAGGACACAAAAATTTTAGATAAATATATTCTGGTAAAAGGTGCCGAAAGCTTAAGATCATCTTTCGACAAACATCAGCTTGATCCGGAAACCGTTGATCATGTTTTGGCACATATTTCTTCAGGATACTTCAAAGAAGGTCTTAAAGAAGAATTTGCCAACGTAGGTTTGGATTTTCCTTGGGAAAAATGGTTCTACAACCTTTCAGATATCGGAAACATCGGTGCAGGTTCTATTTTTGTAGCTTTGGAAGAAATAATGAATTCCGGAAAGCTGAAAAAAGGAGAAAAAGTACTTCTTTGTGTTCCTGAAAGCGGAAGATTTGCTTATTCCTGTGCTTTGTTAACGGTTTGCTAATGGAAAACAGACTACCAACATCCGATCAGAACTTTGTGGAAAGCTTAATTCCGCAGCGATTTCCTTTCGTCATGGTGAACAGCATTTCAGAATATTCCGAAAGCCACCTGATTTCAGGCTTTGAAATTAAAGAAGACAATATTTTTGTTCAGAACGGAATTTTTCAGGCTTCGGGAATGATCGAGCATCAGGCGCAAAGTGTTGCTTTGCACACAGGCTATCAATTTTATCTGCTAGGAAAAGAAGCTCCGACAGGTTATATTGGTGCCATTAAAACCTTTGAAGCTACAGCATTACCTAAATTGGGCGATACATTAACTTCAAAAGTTTCTATCATCAATGAAATGATGGGCGTAACTCTAGTAGATATTGTAACGAAAATGAACGGTGAGGTTATTGCAAAATCTCAGATGAAAACTGTTGTCATGTAAATTATTAAATATTTGAATTAAAATTTGCGCTTTTTGCGATAAAAAATAATTCAGAAACAATAGATAATATAATGGAAATCAAGGAAGAAAACATCATCAATATCCACAACTTTCTCCCGCATCGCGAACCGATGTTAATGACGGACTATATTTTGGAATTGACTAAAGAAAAAGTAATTACTTCCTTCGAAATAAAAGAAGACAACATTTTTGTTCACAATAATGAATTCGTTGAAGCAGGACTAATTGAAAATGCAGCACAAACCTGCTCCTCAATTTTAGGACAGAGCTTTTTTGAAAATCCGGAAGCAGAAACAAAAGTTATAGGCTTCATTACCAACATCAAGAAAATTGAGATATTTACCTTGCCCAAAGTCGGCGACAAAATTATCTCAAAAGCCTCATTGATTTCGCAGTTTGAAAACATCTGTCATATTTTTTGTGAGACTTTTTATAACGAAGAACTGCTCATAAGAAGTGAAATTAATTTATTCATTCAGGAAGTGAGATCATAAATAAACAAAGAAGCTGCTCCAAAAGATCAGCTTCTTTGTTTTAATCCCTCTTTTCATTAATCAATTCTGATGATATCCAGTTTAGATTTCATAAAATTTCTGGTTCTCCGCAATACGCCATAGCCGTTTTCGCTTCCGTCTGCATTGGTATTTCCTTCAATGGTTTCAAAAACATCTCCGCTGCTTTCAATAACAATCCCTGTATGAGTCCAGTCTCGGCTGTTTGCACTGCTCTGCAAAAGAAAAATATCGCCCGGCTGAACATGGTATTCATGACTCCTCACCAAAGTATAACCAATAAAATTACCTCTGCGCTGTGCTTCTCCAGCCACCGTATCGCAACTGAAGCTTCTTTTTACAATATTGGTAAAATTACCTCCTATCTGACTTATAGCCTGATCTAGAATGGTCTGCACAAATCCCATACACCAAAGCTGATCCCTTCCTTCACTGCCATCCATATAAGCTCTCACCCATGGACCTCTGTTTCCTTCCCCTTTTATGGTAAGCTCTCTTGCTCCGGCAATCAGATGCTGTTTTGCGGCATTCACCATCAATTCCCTTAATCCTGTTCCCGCAACACGCTGGGTAAAAGCTTTAATCATAGGATCTGCGATTCTCCGGAAAAGCTCTTGGGTTACAATACCATCTTCAGGAAGTCCGTTTGCTTTTTGGTAATTCCTCACCGCTTTTTCTGTAGCCGGTCCGAAGTCACCATCAATCCCGGTTGAAGTTCCCTTTGAAGGATTTAAAAAAGCATAAAGGTTAAGCCAGCTTTGTATTTTTGATACTTCTTTGGAGGAATTAGCAGCTCCTCTTGACTGTGTTCCTGAAATCTCGATTTCTCTTTGGAAATAATTTTTAATCATGATCAAAAGAATTTATGGTTATTAATTTTATTTAAAGATCATAACAAATGTAAATTCAAAAACAACACTCGGAAATAACCATTTTGGGTACTATTTTTCAAAAGAAAAAACCAGACATCTTTCTTAAAAACATCCGAAAACACAATAATACGATGTTGCACATTTTTATTATCTTAGCGAACTCATTCAAACCATCTTTCAATATTAATTTCAGATGAAAAAACAAGCCCTTCCACAAGACGAAAGCAACTTAAAGTCAGCCAATATGACTGAGGTTTTGTATGTTACAGATGAAAACAACAACTACACGACCGCAAACAGCACCGGCTGGGAAGCCAAAAAAGCAGCTTTGGACGAATCTTTGGCTTTAATTAATGAAAGAATAGAAGAAGCAAGACAAAATGTTGCCAACAATACAGCAAGCCCGATTGTCTATTTCATGGAGCTGAATAAAATGGATCTGCAGGTTCTCGCAGCGTATGTAGGAATGTGGCAGTGGCGCGTGAAAAGACACGGCAAACCAAAAATATTTAAAACACTAAGCGATTCTGTACTGAAAAAATATGCCGATGCTTTCGGTATTTCGGTGGATGAACTAAAAAACTTCAAGGGTTAAATAATTAATTTAAAGTAGAGAGCTACTCAGCTTGTCATTCTGATAAAGGAACAATCTCTACAGTATGAAACATACATTATTTCCCGCGATAAAAAGAGAAGAGACGAATGGAACTTAATTTTGAACATCACCAGACTGCACATTGCGAAAACGGTGTTGCCTCCAATTTATTATTGAATAAAGGACTGAAGCTCAGCGAGCCTATGATCTTCGGAATCGGTTCCGGATTATTTTTTGTGTATTTACCTTTCCTGAAAGTTAATTTTGCACCGGGTTTCAGCTATCGTCCGATGCCGGGAGCCATTTTCAGCAAAGCCGCAAAAAGACTGGGAATTAAAATCAAAAGAGAAAAATTTTCCAATCCTGCCGAAGCACAAAAAGCATTAGAAAGAAACCTCAATAATAATATTCCGACAGGTTTGCAGGTAGGCGTTTTTAACCTTACTTATTTTCCCGAAGAATATAAATTCCATTTTAACGCTCACAATCTCGTGGTTTACGGAAAAGAAGACGGAAAATTCCTAATCAGCGATCCCGTGATGGATTACACCACAACCCTTACTGAAGCCGAACTGGAAAAAGTGAGATACGCCAAAGGAGCACTTCCGCCGAAAGGTCATATGTACTACCCTACTCATATTCCGGATCATGTAAATCTGGAAGAGGCGATCAAAAAAGGAATAAAAGATACCTGTAAAAATATGCTGGCTCCGGTTCCTATTATTGGCGTAAAAGCCATGAGATGGGTAGCAAAAAGCATCCCGAAATGGGCGGCCAAAAAAGGTACGAAAACCACCAATCATTATCTGGGACAACTGATCAGAATGCAGGAAGAAATAGGAACCGGCGGTGGCGGATTCAGATTTATTTACGGTGCATTTTTGCAGGAAGCCTCTGTTATTCTTAAAAATGACGAATTACGAGAACTTTCCAAAGAAATCACGGCGATCGGTGATCTTTGGAGAGATTTCGCGGTGGATATTGCAAGAGTGTACAAAAACAGGAACTCCAAAAGCGATATTTATAACCAATTATCAAAATCAATGCTTCACATTGCCGATCTGGAAGAAGCTTTTTATAAAAAACTGAGAAAAGCAATATAACGTGGAACATTTCATAGAAATAAAAAATCTCTACAAAAAATATAAAAATGCAGAAGACTTTTCTGTAAACGATATTTCGCTGAGTATTGCCAAAAACGAAATCTACGGAATTCTCGGACCTAACGGAGCCGGAAAGACAACTTTGATTTCCATGCTTTCCGGATTGATAAAACCGACTTCCGGACATTTTACAATTGACGGACTTTCGCCACAGAAGAACGGTTTCAAATTGAGACAAATCATCGGGATTGTTCCGCAGGAATATGCTTTATATCCAACTTTAACGGCAAGAGAAAATTTAATGTTTTTCGGAAGCCTTTACGGTTTGAGTCACAAAAATTTAAAGAATTCGATCACTGAATCTTTGGAAATCATGGGTTTGTCGAAATTTGCAGATAAAAAAGTGGAACAGTTTTCCGGAGGAATGAAGCGCCGCTGTAATCTGATTGCAGGAACCCTTCACAACCCGAAAGTTCTATTTCTGGATGAACCGACCGTTGGTGTTGATGTTCAGTCTAAAAAAGCGATTATCGATTATCTTTTGGATTTAAATAAAAAAGGAACGTGCATCATCTACACTTCCCATCACCTTTCGGAAGCGGAAGAATTCTGTACCAAAATTGCCATCATCGATCATGGGAAAATCCATGCTGTCGGAACACCTGAAGAATTAATCAGTAAGGTTTCCAATGCAGAAAATTTAGAAGACGTTTTTATATCATTAACCGGAAAAGAATTACGAGATGTTGTTGTATAAATTGTGGCGGAGTTTCATCAAGGAGATTCTTTTGCTGAAAAGAGATATCGGAGGAATTGTCATCATTTTTGTGATGCCCTTGCTGTTGATTATCACCATTACTTTAATTCAGGATTCTACCTTTAAAAATCTGGAAGGCACAAAAATTCCGATCATTTTTATTGATAACGACAAATCTGAGATTTCACAAAACATCAAAAAAGAGTTCGAAAATGGTAAAACCTTTGAGCTTCTTACCAATTTCACCGAAGAATCTGCCGAAAAAGCAGTTTTCGGAGGAGATTATCAGATGGCGATTGTTATTCCGAAAAATTTAACGAAGAACATCAATTCCAATGTAGAATCTAAAGTTCAGGCAATCGTCAGTTCATTTGGACTTGAAAATGACTCGACATCTGTGAAGGAAAGTCCCGTTAAATCTGATGATATTCATCTATATTTTGATCCGGCAACCAATATCGGGTTCAAAAACAATGTGATGACCGCTGTGAACAAAATGGTTTTTGAAATTGAGAACAAAAAGATCTACAAAGCCTTTCAGGATCAGTTGGGAACTACGGAAGATCTCGGAAAAACTAAAAATTTAATCAGTTTTAAGGAAATCACTCCGAAAAAAGGCAAAACAGACATCATGCCGAATTCCGTTCAGCATAACGTTCCGGCTTGGGCACTGTTTGCGATATTTTTCATTGTGGTTCCTCTGTCTATTAATCTGGTAAAAGAAAAAAGCCAGGGAACAAGTGTAAGAGCGAGAATCAGCCCGACTCCGTATTTCGTTCATATTTTAGGAAAAACATTTACGTATCTCATCATCTGTGTCATCCAGTTTTTGCTGATGGTTGCTGTGGGAATTTATCTTTTCCCTTATATGGATCTTCCGCAATTTGACGTTACCGGAAAAATGTTTCCGCTTATTGTCGTGACCATTTTTGCAGGTTTGGCAGCCATCGGATTTGGTGTACTTTTAGGAACGGTTGCCAATACGCAGGAACAATCGGCTCCGTTTGGTGCGACTTCTGTGGTGGTTTTGGCTGCAATCGGAGGAATCTGGGTTCCCGTATTTTTAATGCCTGAATTTATGCAGACCATCGCTAAATTTTCTCCTATGAATTGGGGGCTAAATGCCTATTACGATATTATTTTGAGAAACAGCGGAATCGGAGGAATTGCGAAAGAAATCATATTCTTATTTCTATTTTATATAGCAATGGTCGCTATTTCATTATTTTATGAAAGAAAACAAAATGCAGTGTAAATACTGACATTATATAATAAAAGATATTTTTAATCTTAATTTTCTTAAACTAAGTGAACTTTGTTTATTTCTAAATAATTTTAACCATTAAGAAGATTTAAGAATTTAAACTATAATTAAGAAATCAATAGATTGATTTTATTTAAGAACGTGAAGCTTAAATCGCTTAACTTCTTAAAATAAAATCTTAATGTTTCAAATAGAAAAATGGCTAAAAGTCAAAATATATTAAGCTGTACAGAACAAGTCCGCGTAAGATTCAACGAAACAGATCCGTTGGGAATTGTGTGGCACGGACATTATATTGTTTATTTTGAAGACGGAAGAGAAGCTTTCGGAAGACAGCACGGTTTAACGTATCTTGATATTCAGAAAGCGGGATTTGTAACGCCGATTGTAAAAAGCACCTGCGAACATTTTCTTCCTTTGAAATATGGCGAAACCTTCAGAATTGTCACAACCTTCATCAATTCAAATTCTGCGAAATTAATTTATAAATACGAGCTTTTCAACGAAGAAAATAAATTGGTCTGTTCAGGGGAAACCATTCAGGTTTTTCTGGATTCCGATAACAATTTATGTTTATATAATCCTGAGTTTTTTCAGGAATGGAAAGATAAAATGGGACTCTGATGAAGAAAGAAGTTTATATTACAGATTATAACTGCGTCACACCTTTGGGGTTTGATGTTTCTTCAAACTGGAATGCTCTTGTTGAAGGAAAATCCGGCGTAGGTTTACATAAAATCATTGAAAATCAGGAGCCTTTTTATGCTTCGATGATTGATTCTGAGAAATTAGATAACGAATTCAATAGATTCTTCGACTCCCCTCAGAAATCGGAGATTCGGCGTTTAGCCAATGACAACGTGAGTTTCACAAGACTTGAAAAAATGTTTTTGCTGAGTTTAAAACCTTTGGTTGAAAGACACTCAATCTCAGGGGAAACGGCTTTTATTTTATCTACCACAAAAGGAAATATCAGCTTGTTAAAAAATCAGAAAACATTACCTGAAAGCGTTTTTCTTTCCAGTTTAGCGCAAAAACTGGCTGATTTTTTCGGGTTTCAAACAAAGCCCATTGTTGTTTCTAACGCCTGTGTTTCGGGAGTAATGGCAATTGGTGTTGCTAAAAATATGATTCAGGCAGGAAAATATAAAGATGCTTTTGTTATTGCCGGAGATGAAATTTCAGAATTTGTGATTTCAGGTTTTAATTCTTTTCAGGCAATTGGAACCGAGATTTGCAAACCTTACGATAAAAACCGTGACGGAATTAATATCGGCGAAGCGGCAGCGGCTGTTTACATCACTTCAACACGAGATGAAAACGAAAACTTTAGTTTTAAAATTTTAGGAGACTCCGCTATTAACGATGCGAACCATATTTCCGGACCTTCGAGAACGGGAGACGGATTATTTGCAAGCATCAACAACACAATGACAGAAGCTCAGCTTTCAGCAGAAAAAATAGACTTTATCTCCGCACACGGAACGGCAACCATTTATAATGACGAAATGGAAGCGATCGCTTTTAACAGAATGAATTTACAAAACATTCCTTTACATAGTTTAAAAGCGTATTATGGACACTGTTTAGGCGCATCGGGATTGCTGGAAAGTATCATTTCCATGGAAAGTGCCTTGAATAAAACTTTAATTCCGTCTAAAAACTTTAAAGAAACAGGAACTTCCCAACTTTTGAATATTATCAGAGAAAACCAATCCGCAGAAATTAAATATATTCTGAAAACAGCTTCCGGTTTTGGAGGATGTAATGCAGCAATTGTTTTGGAAAAATGCTGAAAATAATTTTGTAATTTTATAAAATTAAAGTTTTAAAAATGGACTCCACCGTAGACATCAGAAAAAAAATTCACGATTTCATCGATATTGCCGATGAAAGAATTTTACGCATTTTCAAAGGAATTATTGATGCTGAAGAAGAGGAAAATAATTATTCTGTTCCAGACTCACACTATGATGTAATAAATGAAAGAAGAGAAAAATATATAAAAGGGGAAAGCAAATGTTACACTTGGGAGGAAGTTCAGGAAAAAGCTAAATCTGCTTTAAAATGATTTATGAATTAATTATACAGGAAGAAGCAAGTTTAGAAATTCTTGAAGCCTATATTTATTATGAAAATGCACAAAAAGGCTTGGGCGAAAAATTCATGAAGCAACTAAACAAATACTTTGTTAGAATTCAAGACCACCCAAAACATTTCGAGATTAAAAAAAATTACAGAGAAGCATTTGTACAGAAATTTCCTTACCTCATAATTTTTGATATTATTGATAACAAAATCATTATACTATCTGTTTTCAACACCCATCAAAATCCAACAAAAAAGCCCTAATCTTTTTTAAACTTACTCATGAAGAAAACAGACATCTGCACCATAGAAAATTCAAAAATAGTTCTAAACAATGAGGTTATTTTTGAAACCCCCACTGAAAACTTCTCAGACTTTGCGAAAGAAGCCTATAAAAGTTTAGCATTGAATTATCCTAAATTTCATAAAATGGATCATTTAAGCAAACTCGCTTTTCTCGCTTCTGAAATTATTCTCAAGGATGAAGACCAAAGCAGAACCGCATTGGTTTTCGCAAACAGATCATCAAGTTTAGACACGGATTTTAAATATCAGGAAAGCATCAATTCTCAGGAAAATTACTTTCCGAGTCCCGCGGTTTTTGTGTATACCTTACCGAATATCTGCGTGGGTGAAATCAGCATCAGACACAAAATGCAGACCGAAAATGCTTTTTTTGTTTTGGATGAATTGGATGAAGAATTTTTAAACAATTATTCAGCACAGCTTTTACAGTCCGGAAAGGCAGATAAAGTATTGTGCGGCTGGGTAGAACTATATCAGGAAAGTTACAAAGCTTTTGTATATTTGCTGACATTATAAATTTGATAATTTGAAAATGCGCTGATTTGAAAATGTAAAATCATATCAATAAGGCATAACATTTAATACATTTTCAAATTGTCTCATTAACATATTTTCAAATTAATTTTATGGAAAACTTAAGAGAAGAATTAAAACACAAAATCATCGAAGTTCTTAATTTAGAAGACGTTGCAGTAGAAGAAATCAAAGACACAGATCCTCTTTTTGGCGGTGGTCTTGGTTTGGATTCTATTGATGCTCTGGAGCTGATCGTTCTTTTGGATAAAGAATACGGAATAAAATTAGCCGATCCGAAAAAAGGAAAGGAGATTTTTACGTCCATCGAAACCATGGCAAAATTCATCGAAGAAAACAGAACAAAATAATTCAATCTAACAATGTATCAATTTAGCAATGTACCAATATTGTTATGCTGTTAAACTGATACATTGGTACATTATTAAAAGATGGGTCAAAAAATTGCCATAACAGGAATGGGCATCATTTCCGCCATTGGAAACAATGTGGAGGAAAATCTGAGTTCGCTGACTTCCGGAAAGCACGGGATTTCGGACATTACTTTGTTTGAAACACGTCATAAAGGAAATATCAAAACAGGCGAAATCAAATTGTCTAATGAGGAACTTGCCGCAAAACTTCAGCTCAAAGAAGATCATCATGCAACAAGAACCGCTCTGTTAGGAATGATGGCGGCAAAAGAAGCTGTGGAAAAAGCCGGAATTTCGGATATCAATGAATATAAAACGGGACTGATTTCTTCGACCAGCGTTGGCGGAATGGATGTTACCGAAAAATATTTCTACTCCTATGAAGACTTTCCTGAAAAGCAAAAATACATTGACTCTCACGATGCGGGAAATTCGTCTTTGTTAATCGCTGATTATCTTGGATTAAAAGGTATGGTTTCCACCATCAGTACCGCATGTTCATCGGCGGCAAACGCTATTATGATGGGCGCAAAACTCATTAAAAACGGCGTTTTAGACCGAGTAATTGTCGGCGGAACAGATTCTCTTTCAAAATTTACTTTGAACGGTTTCAATACGTTGATGATTCTTACGGATTCTTACAACACGCCTTTCGATAACGACAGAAAAGGTCTGAATCTGGGTGAAGCTGCCGCTTTCATCGTTTTAGAATCTGATGAAGTCGTAAAAAAAGAAAATAAAAAAGTTCTGGGTTATCTTTCAGGATATGGAAATGCCAATGATGCGCATCACCAAACTGCTTCTTCGGAAAACGGACAGGGAGCTTATTTAGCGATGGAAAAAGCATTAAAAGTTTCGGGATTAGATAAAGAAAATATCGATTACATCAACGTTCACGGAACGGCAACGCCCAATAATGATCTTTCGGAAGGAATTGCAATGATCCGGATTTTCGGTGAAAACAATGTTCCGGAATTCAGTTCTACAAAAGCGTTTACCGGTCATACACTCGCTGCGGCGGCGGGAATCGAAGCGGTGTATTCTCTTTTGGCGATTCAAAATAATATCATTTTCCCGAATCTGAATTTTAAAACAAAAATGGCAGAATTTGATTTAACGCCTGTAACGGAGCTTAAAGAGAAAAACATCAACCACGTTCTTTCCAATTCGTTTGGTTTTGGAGGAAATTGTTCAACTTTAATTTTCTCAAAATCATGAGTGCCGTTTACATCAACAGTGCAGCCTGTATTTCAGCTCAGGACACTTTAAATGAAGATTTTTTCCGGAATCTCAAGCCTGAAAATTCAGTTCAGGTTTTAAAAGCTATTGAACCCAATTACAAGGAATTCATTCCGCCAGCAGCAAGCAGAAGAATGTCTAAAACGGTAAAAATGAGTTCTGTAGCTTCTCAATACGCTTTAAAAGAAGCAGGAATTGAATATCCAGATGCGATTATCACAGGAACCGGAATGGGCTGTTCTCAGGATTCTGAAAAGTTTCTGAAAAATGTGCTGGATAATCATGAAGAGTTTCTGACTCCGACCTATTTTATTCAGTCTACTCACAATACGGTTGCGGGGCAAATCGCTTTAGGTTTGCAATGTCACGCGTACAATTTCACGTATGTAAACACTTCGTCGTCTCTGGAATTTTCGTTTTTAGATGGAAAATTACAGATCAATGACGGTGAAGCTGAAAACGTTCTGGTCGGTTCCACAGACGAACAGACTGAAAGAGTAATGGAACTGTACAAATTAAACAAAACCATTAAAAAAGAAGAAAATCTTCCTGTTGATTTTCTGAATTCTGAAACAGAAGGCGTCATTTGGGGAGAGGGTGCCAGTTTTTTTGTCTTAGGAAAAGATAAAACAGAAAGCTCTTACGCTCAATTAACAGATATTCAGATCACAAACAAATTAGATTTAGAAGAAACTCAGCAGTTTATTGAAGATTTTTTAGCTAAAAATAATTTGACAAGTAATGATATTGATGCGGTTATTTTAGGATTCAGCGGAGATGTAAAATCGGATGTTTATTATAAAAATGCAACGGGTCTGTTTGAAAATTCGGCTTTGCTGTATTATAAACATTTGAGTGGTGAATTTAATACGGCAAGTGGTTTTTCGACGTTTATGGCTTGTCATATTCTTAAAAATCAAGAGATTCCGGAAGTGATGATGATTAACGATCTTAAAAAAGAAGAAATTAAAAATATTCTGCTTTACAATCATTTAGGAGGAAATGATCACAGTCTGGTTTTGTTAGGAAAGGCTTAAAAATTAAAACCTCACAGGTTTTGAAACCTGTTTGGTTTGGAATATAAAAAAAAGTAAAAACATCTTGTTTTACAATTATTTAAGAGAAAACGATCACACTCCTGTTTTGTTGGAGAAAGCTTAAAAGTAAAACCAAACAGGTTTTTGAAACCTGTTTGGTTTGATTGAAAATAGGCTCCGTTCGCAGGATTAGTATTCTATTTAGCAAAGAAAAACGGCATAATTGTCATTTTCGACGAAGAAGAAATCTCTTAATAATTTTAACTTCTAAACTAAAACTTAATGGTTAATTTTAATGTAAACATTAAGAATATTAATTTGAGATTCTTCATTCCGCTTAGCTCCAATCAGAATGACAGCATGGATACAGATTGTGAATATTTTAAACCAAAAATTTAAAGACAATAAAGATGAAGCATTATCTATTTATCCTATTTTATCTTTTCTGCAACGTTTTCATTTACGCGTTCCACGGAAGTTTTTGGGTGTATCTGTTCTGTTTTTTGCTGTTTTCTGCGCTTGTAATCTGGGGTTCTTTCGATATTGAACTGGGATATTTTGTCAACAGCATTACCCATAAAAAAACGAAAATCAGAGAAGTGGCACTGACTTTTGATGACGGTCCGACTGAATTCACCCCCAAATTTTTAGATCTTTTAAAAGAAAATGAGGTAAAAGCAACCTTTTTCTGCATCGGAAAACAGATTGAAAAATATCCTGAAACTTTTCAACGAATCATTGCGGAAGGTCATACCGTTGGAAATCATACTTTATCCCACTCCAACAACACTGGTTTTTTATCGACATCAAAAATGACGGAAGAAATTGAAAGATGTGATGAAGTCATGCTGAAAACCGGAAATATAAAGACGAATTTATACCGTCCTCCTTTTGGAGTTACCAATCCGAATATTGCAAAAGCCATCAAAAAAACCGGCAAAAAAAGCATCGGATGGAACGTCCGTTCTCTTGATACGATTACAGAAAATGAAAAAAAAATCTACCAGAAAGTAACGAAAAATTTAAAAAAAGGAAGCATTGTCCTTCTTCACGATACTTCACAAAAAACGTACAATGTTTTGGAGGATTTATTAGTATTTTTGAAGCAGAAAAATTATTCAACTTTTACAATTGATAAGTTTGAAAGCCACTAAGTCCAAAAGGATTTCACCAGGAAGACAAGAATTATTAAATTCTTTAATAGTGTCCTTTGTAAAACCCTTGTCATCCTTGTGGTTAAATTTAAAGACGTTAAACAATGATTAAAAATATAGCTTTAAGCACTCTTTTATTAATTTCGACTTTTGTCTTTGCTCAAAACACGGCAATGTCGGGAGCGGAAGCGAAAGCGTTTGTAACCAAAGTTTCATCGGAAACCAAAGAAATAAAAACGTTACAGGCAGATTTTATCCAGACCAAAAAGATGGATTTTTTGGATAAGAACATTGTCACCTACGGAAGAATGTCTCTGAAAACACCGAATATGCTGAGTTGGAAGTACACAAAACCCTATCAATACAGCATTGTTTTTAAAGACAACAAAATATTGATTAATGATCAGGGTAAAAAATCTTCTGTCGATGCGAAAAGTAAAACTTTTGAGAAAATCAATAAGCTGATTGTCGGAAGTTCGAACGGACAGATGTTCAACGATCCTGAATTCTCTGTTTCTTACCTAAAGAACGCGACTTCGAATATCGCCAAATTTACTCCGAAATCGGCTCAGCTTTTAAAATACATCAAGCAGATCGAGCTGCATTTTCCTAAAAATCAATCTACGGTTTCACAGGTTAATATGACGGAAGCTTCGGGAGACACCACGAATATTGTTTTTAAAAACACCAAGATCAATGCGCCTGTTGCAGCTTCGGAATTTAGCTTATAGCCTGATTTTCATTCTGTTTGCTTCGTGTAAAACGTACACACTAACTGATGTAAAACCGATTCCGTCTTCTGAAAAAACGGTTGAAAACTTATATTTTTCATCCAAGGAAGATTATGTTTATAAATGTCAGATGGATATTTATACAAATCATGTAAGCGGAATTTTAATTATCAAAAAAATCAGCGAAACGACCCATCGTGTGGTTCTGACTTCTGATTTTGGGAATAAACTGATTGATTTTGAGATTTCTGAGGATGATTTCAAGCTGAATTATGTTCTTCCTGATCTGGATAAAAAGATCGTGATTAATTTTTTAAGGAATGATTTTCAGCAGCTTCTGAAGCAGAAATATCCTGTAACAGAAAGTTTTGAAAACGAAAATTCAAAAATTTATCTTTCTAAAATAGATAAGAAAAGATATTATTTGTTCTTCAACAAAGAAAATAATCTCTTAAAACAAATCGTTTACACGAAAAATAATAAGGAAAAGATCGATTTTACATTTGATGCAAAAAAACATATCTTCGCGGATAGTTTGAATCTTCAACACAAAGATTTTAAAATCAATATAAAACTATTCCAGATCACCGAAAACCAATAACCTTGCATGAAAACAAAGATTTTTGCCTTGCTGATTCTGATCTCCGGATTTTTATCAGCTCAGGTTACTTTCAATCCCGGAATAAGAGCGGGAGTAAATTTTGCCAATCTTACGAACCGAAGTAATGAAACCTTTTATCTTCATGAAGATGAAAACCCAGAAAAAGTAACTCATACAAGTCTGAAAACGGTAACCGATTTCTACTTTGGATTACAGGGAAACATTAGATTTACAGAACGTTATGCTTTGCAACCGGAAGTTAACTATTCCAGACAGGGAACCAATTTACAGTACACTACAGAAAACGGAGTTCTTCCGGAAAAAAGACTGCATTACAATTTTATCGGAGTACAGCTTACAAACAAAATTTATATCAAAAATTTCAGTGTCTTTGCTGGTTCGTTTCTGGATTTGGCTGTCGGCGAAAACAATTCCGGACTCGATCTGGGTTTTTCGGGGGGTCTTGGTTATGATATTTTTAAAAATCTGGGGATTGAAGTAAGAATTAAAAAAGGTTTTGCGTCGATGCTGGATCACGAAAATTCCTCCTTCCTGTTTTCAAATTCAAATATGGTTTTTCAGATTGGCGGTTATTACACGTTCCATTTTAAGAAATAGAATTGATGTTGATGACCAAAACCATTTTCTTTTCCTTTCAAAAAAACATATCTTCGCGAAGGTTTAAATATTAAATTTTTTGAAATTTTAAAATTCAGAAAAAGATTTCAAACAACTGAAACAGAATACATCATGCAGACAATACTTACAGACTTTTATACGTTACAATCCTACGAAAAAACGGAAAGCGGAAGTTTCACCGCGCAGATTTCCCTGAATAAAGATCACGATATTTTTAAGGGACATTTTCCGGGAAATCCTGTAACACCGGGAGTTTGTATGATGCAGATCGTGAAGGAACTTACGGAAGAATTTACCGGATCTTCATTATTTTTAAAAACGGCATCGAATGTAAAGTTTATGGCAATCATCAATCCTTTTGAAACTCCGGATCTTAAAATTCAGCTTGATATTACTGAAAATGAAGGCGATGTAAAGGTAAAGAACACGACTTCTTTTGGCGAGACTATTGCATTAAAAATGTCGGTAAATTATCAAAAATTGACAAAATGAAATTAATTTTTTCGTTCATCACCGCTTTTATGCTTTTTTTTCAGTCGGGTCTTGAATCTCTGAGAGAAAGCTACGCCAAAGCAAGCAGCTCTAATGCCAATACAGAAGCGTTCATCAGTTTAGCCGAAAAAACTTCGGGATCGGATGCGGCAATTCAGGGATATAAAGCGGCGGCGCAGATTATGGAGGCAAAAATTTCCAAAAACAACAGAAAAGCTTTGGTAAAATCGGGAGCAACCAATCTTGAAGCGGTTATTAAAAGCAACCCGAATAATGCTGAATTAAGACTGATCCGCATGAGCGTTCAGGAAAACATTCCGAAAATCGTCGGATACAGAGGAAGTCTTAAAGATGATAAGACATTTCTCATTAATAATTACAGCAAACAAAACTCAGCTTTAAAAAGTTATATTAAAAAATTTGCAGTACAGTCTAAAACCATGACGGAGACTGAAAAGTCAAATTTTAAATAAAAAACTATTAATCAGCCATTTACATGAATCTTTCTGAAGTACGAAATGCAATCTCTGAAAAGAAAATTTGTGTTTTAATTCCTACTTATAACAATGAAAAAACTCTGAAAAGAGTAATCGACGGTGTTCTGGATTATACGGAAGACATTATTGTTGTAAATGACGGTTCTACGGATTCTACGAAAGAAATTTTAAGAAGTTATTCGCAGATCGAAGTTATTGATTTACAGGAGAATAAAGGAAAAGGAAATGGTTTAAAAATCGGTTTCAGAAAGGCTAAAGAACTGGGCTACGATTATGCGATCACGATTGATTCCGACGGGCAACATTATCCGGATGATATTCCTGTTTTTGTGGAGGCTTTGCTGAATGAAAAGGAAGATGTTCTGCTCATCGGAAACCGAAATATGTCTCAGGACGGAATTCCTAAGAAAAGCAGTTTCGGAAACCGTTTCTCTAATTTCTGGTTCTGGTTTGAAACCGGAATCAAGCTTGAAGACACCCAATCCGGCTATCGATTATATCCTTTACACAAAATTCCCAAGAAATATTTTACGCCAAAGTTTGAATTTGAAATTGAAATCATTGTAAGAACAGCTTGGAGACATATTCCGGTTAAAAATGTTCCGGTGAAGGTTCTTTATGATCCTGCGGAAAGAGTTTCTCATTTCAGACCGTTCAAAGATTTTACGAGGATCAGTATTCTGAATACAATTCTGGTAACCATTACTTTGCTTTATATTATTCCGCGAAACTTCGTGAATAATTTCAAAAAAAAAAGCATTAAAAGATTCATAAAAGAAGATGTTCTGGAAAGTGACGGAAGCAACAGAATTAAAGCTTTTTCGATTGCTCTGGGCGTCTTTGTGGGCTTTTCTCCGTTTTGGGGATTTCATACGCTGATTGTTATCTCTCTTTCTGTACTATTCAAGCTGAATAAAGTGCTTGCTTTTTTTGCATCCAATGTAAGTTTACCACCTTTTATTCCCTTCATTATTGCCGCTTCGCTGTTTCTGGGTTCTCCTTTTGTACATGGAGACAGCAATATTTTCAGTCAGGAACTGAACTTCGATCTGGTAAAAAATAATCTGTTGCAGTACGTTATCGGAAGTTTTATTCTGGCGACTTCTGCCTCTGCGATTTTAGGTGTTGCAACTTTTCTTTTTCTGAATAAGGTGAGCCCTGATAAAAATTAAAAAAACTGCAAAGCCTTTCGACCTTGCAGCAAATGAATAGTTGTTATTGCATTTCGATTACTTTTTGATAATCTTTTGAGAATAATTTTTTCCGTTCTTATCTGTAAGAATCAATAGGTAATTTCCGGAGCTTAACTCTTTAATTGAGATTGAATTTCTTTCCACTATTGCCTGCAGAACATTTCTACCGCTCATTTCAAATACTTTTGCGCTTACCGGAATAAAATTTCTGTCTGTTTTGAATTTAATTATATCATCCGAAGGATTGGGATAAACAGTAAACATTTCCTGGGAATTCTGAACTTCGCCTGTATTCAGGAAAGACCCTTCAACCACGTTTAATGTTGTATTGGGCGTTACATTATTAATAACATCAACAAGACCTGAAGGCCATTTTACCACTACTTTTGTAATGGCAGTTGCCTGACCGATTCCGAAGTGTGTATTCAGGGTACTCATATTTCCGAATCCGGTTCCGCTCTGTACATCTCTGATCTGTTTTCCCCACGATCCGTAAATTTCAACCCTCGCTCCGATCCCATTTCTGTTGCTCTGTGTTCCTTTTAAAGTTACTTTCAGCCATTTATTGGTATTTCCGGCATTCATCAGAATTGTATTTCCATTCTGAATATCCAGAAATCCATCATTATTAAGATCTCCGATCGGGCGTTTCGTAGAATTTAAACTGTAGGTATTTGCATTAGGAACAAATCCGAAATTTCCGTTTCCGAACATGATTGTATTTCCGGCTCCTAAAACATCAAGAAATCCATCATTATCAAAATCGTAGGCAACATATTCTCTACTCAGTGCACTTGTTGTGTCATATCCCGATCCTGAAGATTTATCGGTAAATGTTCCGTCGCCGTTATTTTTCATCACTTTACTCAAGCCGTTGGTTGTAGAATTAATTCCTACCACAGCGTCCATCCATCCGTCATTATTAAAATCTCCCCATGCTGCAGACCAGGTTTGGGTTGGGTTGGCAATGTTTGCTGTAGCCGCCACATTGGTAAAGGTTCCGTTTCCGTTGTTTCTGTGAAGCTCGTCTATATTTCCTCCGGGACCGGATCCTCCTCCGCTGCATTTCGCGATGAAAAGGTCCATATCTCCGTCATTATCATAATCTGTCCAGATGGAGCCATAATTTCCGCCTGACGGAAAATCTCCCATTCCACCCTGATAATGATTCATATTGCTTCCATCATTCATATAATATCTGTTCGGTGCATTATCATCACAGATAAAAGCATCTAGCTTTCCGTCATTATTAATATCAATGAAATTGGTGCGCTGAACAAGGAAAGACTGGGGTTTTCTGTCGGCTGTATAAGCTGTTCCGTCTGAATTGGCTTTCAGAAAAGCAATTCCGCTTCCTGATCCGTAGACAAGATCATTAAATCCGTTATTGTCATAATCTCCTGCAGCAATGCTCCAGGAAGGTGTTATCGTTGTTGAAGGTACCGTATAGGTAACATTATTGAATCCTCCTCCCTGCTGCTGATATGAAATCACAATCTGGGTAGCACTTACAACAGAAACAATATCATCCAGATAATCTCCATTCATATCCACTACGCAGTTATTGAAAGTTCCGGCTGTCGTTACAGGCTGCGAAACAAAAGACAGACGATCAGGTACAAGCGTAATTTCGGAAAGTGTAATATTGAATCCCAGAGAAGAATATTTATTGTCGAATGCGATATAATAGGTCGTTCCTGCAACCGCATTAAAGGTTACCTGAGAAAATGTTCCCGAAAAGTCATCATTCGCAACAAGACAATTTAAAGCACCACAGCTTCCCGTGAAAACAACCAGACGGGTGTCTGCATTTTGTCCTGCGGAAGAAGTCGCAACTTTTATCGTTGTATTTGTTGTCGCTGTGAATTTATACCACAAACCATTGGCTCCTGCCGCTCCCAGAGAACAGGCTGTAGGAAGCGGATCTCCTGTTACAGAAGGCGCTGTTACAGTACCCAGAGTTAAAGGGATCGCGTTTGCACAGGTTAACTGTGCGGTTCCCCAGGCGACGTTTAACATGGCTACTAAAAGAGATAGATTTTTTTTCATGCTAATTTGTTTTTAGTTATTAATTTTTTTTAGGGACAGTTTTGGTTCAGTGTATTGATCCACTGCTTTAAAAGATCAACACCTTCATCATGAACTATTGTTCTTCCCAACAAAGGCATTCTGTTGCTTTCGTCTGTAGAGCTCAGTCTGAAATGCATTACTGATTTAGCAGGATTTCCCGGTGTGATAATTCTTTCCAGAGAAGCATCGATTGGCTCGTCTGCCATTACACAGACTCCTATTTTGGAAAGAGCAGTTGTCTGGCTGAAACTCAGACGGATTGCCCGGTAATCACAGCGTGCATTTTCCTGATGACAGTGTGCGCAATTGATATCAAGATACGATCTCAATCTGATGTCTAAAGGCTTGCTTGTGTCTTTATAATTAACGGTAGAAACGATATTTGAAGGATAACTTTGAAGATATCCTTCGTCTACAAGCTTCTGAAGCTGATTCTTGATACCGTTCGGATAATTATAGGTTGTATTTAAATTTTGTGGCTTTACTCCGATGGGAATTGGTTTATTATCTAATTTATGACACGCCAGACATTCTGTTTCAGACGGAATTCTATAATCTGTGGTCATTACATTTCCATTGTCTTTTTTAAAGGAAATATTTTTGGAACTTCCACTTGAAAAATTTGTTCCCGTCACCAGTTCAGCTTCTGTCTGAGCATCATTCCAAAGGTATTCTGCAAAAATCCAGCCGCTCGATTTTCTGATCATCAGTCTGGTTTCGATGATTTTTGTAGTGTTTCCGGGCTGTATAGTGTTGTAATAGAAGTTTTTAATAAGAACTGTCCCCACCGGAAAATTTAAGGTTTTATCGTCTGCATCGTAGGAAGCTTTTAATCCATTAGGCATCCAGATGAAGCGCTTTTTCAGGGCATAATCTGTAAATAATGAACTTGCCGGTTCGTAGGGAATTACTTTTGTATTGGGATTCAGGTTTTTGAGATCACCTGTAAAAAAAGCATAAGTAGATAATTTTGCGTAAGGAACCGCATCGATGTTGAAATTAACAAAAGAGCTTTCTGCTTCTACACTTTCAATTTTTTCGTCACTTTTACAGGAGTATATCGCCAGAAAACATAAAAGAAATAATAAGTAGATTTTTTTCATTCATATTTAATTTGATTAGCGAATATAAATAAATTACAAATCTGCGCCAAGAAAAAATTTAACAAAAACAAATATTAAGTAAAAAATATTTAAAACATAGACTTTTTTTAGAATAAATTAACAATGAAATAAAGACAAAAAACAAAATAAAGCAAATTAAAG
>OGQD01000787.1_pt1 | contig 22420 bp, 20 predicted proteins | sample 1553091 | NCBI WGS metagenome assembly OGQD01 (sample SAMEA2580290, study PRJEB22360) | human gut metagenome | biome: human gut; feature: human-associated habitat; material: faeces | place: Denmark | collected 2008/2010
GGGCGAAGGCTTCGACGATCGCCCGGCCGATTCCGTGGGCGCCGCCCGTAACGAATATGCGTTTTTTCATAGGGTTCGGATTTTTCACAAAGATAGTACAAAGTCACCCTGTATGGCAAATCCTTTGGTGGTTTTAGCTGGACCATGGATGAGGTCGGAGTGGTTTCTGGCTGCATGTTGGAGCCATATGGAGAGGTGTTGAAGAGTGGTAGCCTGTTCCATTTGGTCCCAAAAGTATTAAATTCGGTTCATATTATGGCGAGGAAGGGCACGGGTGTTTGTTGTGCCGGATTCGGGCATATTCCGTCATTGTTCAATTCTTCCAACCTTTGGCACAGCCTTTCGTCCGTGTGATATCTTTAATTCGCCGATTACTAAACAGATAATGACCTCATGAAAATGGCCGTTTTTAAACATTTTGACATGAAAATTTTTTGGTTGTACAGTCCATTTTGTATACCTTTGCCTCCGTGATGTGTGATTTCTTGAGAGAGAGTGGACGGTTTGCGGATTTCTGTCCGCTCTTTTATGGGTTTTCGTGGAATGGATAAATTTTCACGAATGCCCTTGATAGAAATCCAAATTATTGTGTGTCAGTGCATTGCGTTTGCTCACTGACAAGGCCGCGTATTGCTCCCAAGTGAAGCTTGCGGGCCGTTCTCTCCCTATGGAACAGATCATGGCAGTTTCGAACAGCAACTCCTGGAACTGGGCCGATTCGGTAACGCAACAACTTCGGACCAAAAAAAACAGCCATACCGTTCGCTGGTATGTGCTGATTCTCCCCGTGTCCCGGCATGGACACTACCAGGGAAATCCGGCCCGTGCCTTGCAGGCGGAGCTCGATCGCCGCATGCGGGGGGGGGAGGCGCTCTTCGAGTTCTTTGCCCCGTCGTACGTCGAGGTGCGTGAACGCCACGGCCAACTGGTCCGCACGAACCATCCGCTGCTCTACAACTACGTCTTCATCCATGCTTCCGAAAGCGAGATCTACCGGATGAAGCGTTTCCTCCCCCAATATAACTTCCTGCCGCGTATCCGCGACGCCCACGGTGAGTACTATCCCTATCTCTCGGACGAGGCAATGTGCAACCTGCGTTGGGTGGCCGAGTCCTACTCCGACGTGCTGCCGGTCTACACGCCCGGCCCCGATCGGCTGATGAAGGGCGACCGCATCCGCATCACCGAGGGACAGTTCAAGGGGGTCGAGGCCACGGTCATCATCCAGCCCGGCGCCGGACGCAAGGAGGTGATGGTCTGCGTCGAGAACTGCATGTATGTCCCGCTGCTCTCGGTCGAGCCCGGGCAGTATGAGGTTGTTGCGCTGAATGCCGATAACCGCCACGTCTACACGCGGCTGAACGGCGACCGCATTCCGACGGGGCTTCATGAGGCCCTCCGGCGCTACCACTCTCCTGAGGGGGTGACGGAGGAGGATCGGGCCCTGGCCACGGAGGTGGTGCAGCAATACGGCAATCTGCAGTTGGAAAGCGACGTGATGCGTTGCAAATTGTATGCCCTGCTGTTGCCGGCCTATGCCATTCTGGGCGACCGAGAGCATTTCGAGCAGATGCTCGGGATGATTCAGAGCCTGCTGCCGATCGTTCGTGCCGAACAGTCGCGGGCCCTGCTGCTGGTGACGCTTTACGGTTGCACGAACAACTGTCTCTACCACGATCAGGCACACGCCTTGATCGACGTATGGCGCCGGGAGCGACCCCTGAAGAAGAGCAAGGCGCGGTTGCTTGAATGGCTTGATGACCACGACGTCTGGTTCGGGCACGTATCGAATCCCTGACTTGGAAACGGCATGCCTCTTGCACGCAGAATCAGGAATCGGCTCCTCGAAAGTCCGTGTGTATGAGAGGTGAGTCGTAAGAACGACAGAAATAGAAACATCATCAGAAAAAATATCCCTACTCCTATCTATGTTGTATATCCTGTCTTTTCTGATTGCTTTGTTGAGCGTTCGCTGGATTCATCCACGGCTGGTCAAGATCGCTCTCGACAAGAACATCGTCGACAATCCCAATGCGCGGAAGCTGCAGCGCAAACCGGTCCCCGTGTTGGGAGGCATTGCCGTCTTCTTCGGATCGGTTATCGGTCTGGGAATCGCCGGCATCGGCTGTGACTGTTCCGAGTTGTTCATCGTCGTGGTGGCGATGATGATCATGCTTTACACCGGAACGCTGGATGACATTCTGGACCTATCGCCTGGACTGCGTTTTCTGATCGAGATCTTTACGGTGCTGCTGCTGATTTATGTCGGCGGCTACAGTCTGAATGACTTCCACGGGCTGTGGGGCATTCACCAGATCCCGCAGTACGTAGCCGTGCCGCTGACGATCGTGGCGGCCGTGGGCATCATCAACGGCATCAATCTGATCGACGGCGTGGACGGCCTCTCGTCGGGCTACTGCATCCTGACGAGCCTCTTTTTCGGAGTGATGTTCTGGTATGTCGGCGACCGGGTAATGGCCATGCTGGCCGTAGTGGCTGCCGGATCGCTTATCCCCTTCTTCTTTCACAACCTGTTCGGTAAGACCTCGAAGATGTTCGTCGGTGACGGCGGTACGCTGGTCATGGGAATCGTCATCTCGGTCTTCGTCATGCGGACTCTGACGCACGGTACTTATTGCGAGATTTACGATCCAAAGAATGTCGGGCTGATTCCCTTTATGCTGGCTCTTCTGGCTGTCCCGGTTTTCGATACGCTTCGCGTAATGATTACCCGCATTCTGAAGCACAAGTCGCCGTTCCATCCTGACAAGACGCACTTGCATCACATGTTCATCCGTCTGGGTTGCTCGCATGCCGCCACAACACTGGCCATTCTGTTGCTCAATCTGTTTGTCGTGCTGTGCGGCTGGCTTAGTTACCTGGCGGGTCTCTCTATTGACATGCAGTTGTACATTGTGGTCTTTGCCTCACTGTTGATTACCGTGGGGCTTTATAATTTCATGGAGTGGCATATCCGCCACAAGACCAAGTTCATCCGCCTGCTCCACCGGATCGGTTACCGCACGCACCTCAATCGTACGGGTATCTTCTTTTGGCTCCAGAAGACGATGGACAGGATGTAAAATAATATTATAAATTTGAAAATCGTAAATGATTTAACATACAGTTTGCGTATTTAATTTTTGTGAGGAGCTAAAGTTTTTAATGGAAATTTCACGAAAGCGTATTGTTAAAAATACAATGATGCTATATATCCGTCAGATATTTAGTGTCATTGTTAGTTTATACACAGTACGCATTGTCCTAAAGGTATTAGGAGCTGAAGATTACGGGATTTATAATGTTGTTGCAGGGGTTGTAACAACATTTGGATTCTTGAGTGGAGCTATGGCAATTGCAAGTCAACGTTTTTTAGCTTTTGCAATTGGACAGAATGACGCTAACACATTACATAGATCTTTTAGCACGATGATAATTATTTTTGCACTCATATCGCTAATAATTATTTTTCTAGCTGAGACTATTGGTTTGTGGTTTGTTCTCCATACTCTAGAAATTCCCAAAGAGAGGATAATCGCTGCACAATGGATCTACCAAGCATCCGTAATCTCATTTGCTATAACCATTATGACGATACCATATATGGCAGCAATTATGGCACATGAGGATATGTCTGTTTATGCATATATTAGCATCCTTGAGGTCTTTTTAAAAATGGTAGTCGTCTTCTTTTTACAATTATTGCCATTTGACAAATTAGCTACCTACGGTGTTTTGTTAATGTTAATGGGGGCGATTATAACAACTATATATAGGAGATATTGTATTAACAAATATAGTGAATGTCATTTCCATTTTATTTGGGACCGAGCATTATTCCAAGAGATTATAAGTTATAGTGGTTGGAATTTATTTGGAAATATTGCATGGATTGGGAAAAATCAAGGGATCTCATTCATATTGAATATTTTCTGTGGGCCACTAATAAATGCAGCTCAAGGTATTGCAACGCAAATACGTACAGTTTGTGCCACTTTTTCTCAAAATTTTAGTTCAGCGTTACGTCCTCCCATTATCAAGTGTTATGCATCAGAGAATTATAAGGAAATGCAGAGATTAACGTTTCAAGGAAGTAAGATTACATTCTTTTTAATGTTAATTATTGTATTGCCTTTATGCTTTTCTTTGGATTATATATTAACTTTATGGCTGGGGAATGTGCCTGATTATACATCGGCCTTTACGAGGTTATTACTTATAGAGGTTTTAATAGATTCCATATCTTCTCCTATGGCATCCGCGAATCAAGCGACTGGAAAAATAAAAACATATCAGTCTATAATAGGCATTATTGGATTATTAAATATTCCTCTAGCCTATTACGTTTTATATATAGGATACAATCCGGATATAGTATTTGTAGTGGGAATTATTTTACAAGTATTTATTATTCTGACTCGGGTAATCTTCTTAAATCGCATCTGGGAAAATGTGTTTAGGGATTGCATCATACAAGTTATTTTACCATGTACTTTGGTTGCTATGGTTTCTGCGGTCATATGTAGAATACTTCCTTTTACAGCAACCTCATTCGGTTCTTTATGTTGGACGACTCTAATTCATGTTTCTGTTGTAGGAATATTAATTTTTTCAATGGGATTGACTTCACAAGAACGAAAGATAATAATTGGATTATTAAAAAAATGATTATATATGAAAATTTCAGGTCTGAGAATTGAGCGCTCAAATGGGAAAAGCTTTTTAACTGCGGATATTGAGTGCAAATTTTCCAAAGAGACAAAACTTTGGTTTTGCGTTTCGTCTGAATACGAAGATATGCTGACAGATGATGTATATGATGCCTATTTAATTGCAGCATTATATCCAGCAATGTATTACAACGAGCCAATTGAAGTTGATGGATTCGTTTCTGAAAAACTGTACAAGAACGTCGTAAGTTATGCAATTAACGTTATCAATCAGTTCAGTCAGAAAATTGGTTATCAGCTAAATAAAGTTCCTGTTCATATTAAAGGGACAAAAGTTGCACATAAAAATCAAGCACTACATATCGGAACCGGTTTTTCTGGTGGCATAGATTCCTTTGCAACAATCTATGATAGATATGAAAAGGAAAAAAATAATAACTGGCGGATTGATTCGCTTTTTTTCTTTAACATTGGGCAAAATGGAGCTATTGATAACCCAAATACTGAAAAGTGTGTAGAAACTCGTTACCAACTTAATGAGATGGTTGCAAATGAGTTAAAAGTCAATAGTATTATGATGGATAGCAATCTATTTAAGTTTTACCTGCCTCATTGGGAATATGATGCGGGGACCTTATGTAGAATTGCAGCTATACTTGTGTTCCAACGAGCATTACAACGTTATTATATTTCTTCGTCATTTTCATATTTAGAAACTGCAGACATCGGCATCCATAGTCATAGTTTATGCCAATTCTCTGAATTGTACATAACTCCAATGTTGTCAAGCGAAGGCATTGACATCTTGGTAGATGGCTCGCAATATAGTAGGACTCAAAAGACAGCTCTTATTGCAGACTATCCATTGGCTCAGAAATATTTGAATGTATGTATTAATGTAAAAGAGGCGGCAAAAGGGCAAAAAAATTGTTCATATTGTTCGAAATGTTTACGGACATTATTGGCTCTGGAAAGTCTCAAAGCATTAGGTAAGTTCTCGAATGTTTTTGATTTGGATATATATAGGAAACATGCATTCAAATATAAATGCGAACAGCGCATTTTATATCGGTCCAATCCTTTTGCAAGGGACAATGTCGATTTTGCAAGAACGCACAATGTAAAGATTCCTTGCTACATTCTTGCGTGGATTGTTATGTTTCCCCAGTTGAGTTCACAATGGGGAAGAAAGGTCCTTAAACGGCTCATTGGTAAAAACAACATCGAACGTATGAAAAAGAAACTTAACCGATGCTAACCGTATTGCTATTAGGAGGTACTGGAGCTATGGGAAGTCATCTAACTCATATCCTCCAGCACAAAGGTTTTGATGTGTATGTAACAAGTCGTCAGAATCGCAAGAATCAAAACTCTGTCACATATATTCAAGGGAATGCCCATGATCCTCTATTTTTAAAGCAATTACTTCAACACCGCTGGGATGTTATTGTGGATTTCATGGTATATGGGACAAAAGAATTTAAAAGTCGAGTCGAGCCTTTACTTGAAGCGACTAATCAATATGTATTTCTAAGTTCCTCAAGAGTCTATGCTCAATCAGAAAGGCCTCTCACTGAAGAATCGAACCGACTTCTGGATACGATTGCAGATAAGGAATATTTAGCGACAGATGAATATGCCCTGCGAAAAGCGCGTGAAGAGAATATCCTTATAGGATCCAGATATAATAACTGGACAATCGTGCGTCCCTACATCACATATGGTGAAAAAAGACTTCAATTAGGAGTTCTAGAAAAAGAACAGTGGTTATATCGAGCAATAAAAGGTAGAACGATCGTTTTTTCGAAAGATATTGCTTCTCAATATACTACACTGACATATGGCTATGATGTAGCCTCAAGCATTGCACAGTTAATCGGGAACACTCACGCGTATCATCAAATTTTTCATATCACAGCTGATCAGGCTATTAAATGGGAAACGGTACTAAATCTGTATATTAAGATACTCTCCCAAAGGGGATTTAAACCTAAAGTTAAGATGTGTGATTGTGCCGTTAGTATGTATATGCCTGGAGCTCAATATCAAGTGTGCTATGACCGCGTATACAATCGCAGGTTTGACAACCACAAAATACATCAAATTGCAACTAATATCCAGTTTACAGATCCCAACGAAGGTCTCAAACAATGCCTTAATGCATTTTTGGATAAACCCGATTTTTTGGAAATAAACTGGGAGTTGGAGGCATTAAACGATCGTATTGTGGGAGAATGGACTCCACTTAAGGAAATAAAAGGCATAAAGCAGGTTATCAGATATTTAACTTATCGAATAGAATTTCTCTATAAACTTCGAAAATTTCTTCGACATTTACCCAATTAGTTTTAAAGATCAATAATCCAATGAACAAATATTATACAGATGAACGCAATGTCCAAGTTGTGTTATCCTTATTAAAAGAATACGGAATTCACAAAGTAATAGCATCCCCAGGAACTACAAATATCACGCTCATTGCTAGTATGCAACAAGATCCTTTTTTTGAAATCTACTCTGCTGCAGAAGAGCGATCAGCGGCATATATGGCATGCGGGTTGGCAGCAGAATCAAAAGAGCCTGTAGTTCTGAGTTGTACCGGTGCAACAGCGTCCCGGAATTACCTGCCTGGATTAACCGAAGCTTTTTACAGAAAATTACCCATCATTGCAATCACATCAACACAAAGTACATCCAATATAGGACATCTTGTTCCTCAAGTTATCGATAGAAGTTCACATCCAAACGATATCGTCCTATTAAGTGAGACCATTCAACCAATCAAAGACGATAATGACCTATGGGCTTGTACAATTCAGGTTAACCGGGCATTACTCGCTCTTACACATCGAGGCGGTGGTCCAGTTCATTTAAACCTTGTAACTACCTACAGCCATAATTTTTCCGTCAAGACATTACCGTTAATCCGGAAAATTTCCAGAATCTGCACAACTGATAAATTTCCGGATCTTCCCAAAGGGAAAATTGCAGTGTATGTCGGGGCGCATAAAATCTGGTCTTCCCAAGAAGAAGATGCGCTGGATCGTTTCTGTGCAAAAAATAATGCAGTTGTATTTTGTGATCATACAAGCAATTATAAAGGTCGCTACCGAATCTTATATCCTCTCGTTCAATCTCAAGAGGCATTTATCTCAGAAACCAATAATGTAGATCTTCTGATTCATATTGGTGAAATTTCAGGAACCTATGCATATCCATCTAGTACAGAGGTGTGGCGAGTAAGTGAGGATGGAGAACTTCGGGATTTTTTCAAACGGCTACACTACATATTTGAAATGCCTGAACAATTATTCTTTACTCACTATGCAACAAACTTCAATCCACAACAGAGACAAGACTCATATTTACAAGCATGCAAAGAAACGTATGATTTAGTATATAGATCAATCCCTGAGGATTTACCATTCTCAAACATCTGGATTGCAAAAAAAATGGCACCGCATTTACCCGAAAACTCTATACTACATCTTGGGATCTTAAATTCACTACGCTCATGGAACTTTTTTGAGATACCTCTATCTATTACTTCTAACTCCAATGTGGGGGGATTTGGGATTGATGGGTGTGTGTCAACTTTAATTGGGGCATCTCTTGCACATAAAAACAGATTGCATTTCGGGGTATTTGGAGACTTGGCATTCTTTTATGACATGAATTCTGTTGGGAATCGCCATGTAGGCAAGAATATACGTATTCTTCTAATAAACAATGGGAAAGGTACCGAATTCCGGCAATATAACCATATGGCTTCAGCTTTTGGTGATGATGCGGATCGATATATGGCAGCAGCAGGACATTACGGGAATAAATCTCCCTTATTAGTTAAACATTACGCAGAAGATTTAGGTTTTACTTACATCTGTGCTTCTGATAAGGAATCCTTTGAAAAGGTTTACTTGCAATTTTTAACACCAGAAATAAGTTCCAAACCTATATTATTCGAGGTATTTACGAATAATGTTGATGAAAGCAATGCCTTAAAGATGATACGGACCTGTGTCTCATCAACTGAAGGGAAACTACGCAAAGCAGTGGATCAGATTGTTCCGTCCTCAGCAAAAAAAATCATTAAAAGTATTGTAAAGAGATAGTACGATAGTTCCAACACACGAAGGATCTTCATATAGAATCGAATATAATTCCCACAAATGAATCAACAATAATAAAAGAGAAATGAGGATAGGAATTCTCACCCAACCATTATGCAATAATTACGGCGGAGTCCTTCAGAATTTCGCTCTCCAAACAGTTCTCAGGCAATTAGGTCATGATCCTGTGACATTGGATATTCCTACACCTGAGATAAACGGATCTTGGATTCATTTAGGGTTAACTTTTGGGAAACGATGCTTGTTGAAATTATTGGGAGACAAACATTTCTTATACGTAGACCCAATTATTGATCATCAAAAGGACATTGAGTTAGCATTTAAAATCAAGCAATTCATTGACCGACATATCCAAAGAATAGTATTCAACCCTCCATTCACCTCATCAATCTGTAAATATATGCAATTAGATGCATATATAGTAGGAAGCGATCAAGTCTGGAGGCCTCGCTACAATCGTAACTTACTGAACTATTTTTTAGATTTTGCGCAGGATTTCCACGGGAAAAAAGTTGCATATGCAGCATCTTTTGGTGTAGATGACTGGGAAATGGATCCCCAAACAACCAATCGAGCCAAGATGCTAGTTCAAAAATTCGATAAAGTGTCAGTCCGTGAAGCATCTGGGGTCGATTTATGCCACAGATATCTAAATGCCAATGCTATACACGTATTGGATCCAACATTCCTACTTACATCAGAGCAATACCTCTCATTATTGGAGCCATCAGAGCGGCGAATTAAAGGCCCGTATATTGGTGTTTATGTCCTTGATATGAACTCAAGAAAACAAAAGATTCTAACTGAAATCAGCAAACGGCTAAAACTACCAATAGTATATATCGGTCAAAAAAATAAAAAGGGATTTCCTTCTATTGAAGAATGGTTAACTGATATTTACCATGCACAGTTTATTGTTACAGATTCATTTCATGGAACAGTCTTCTCTATCATATTTAACAAACAATTCGTTTCGATTGCAAATTCAGCACGAGGATCAGCCAGATTCAATTCGCTTTTGAGTTTATTTACCCTCAACAATCGACTAATTAACGAGGAAAAGCTGTCATCAGGAGTAATAGAGACAACTATTAACTACAACAAAATCAACAATACATTAGATGGGCTTCGCCAAAGTTCATTAAAATTCCTCACAGACGTCTTGTAAAACAAAAAGCCGAATGAAAAAATTTATTAAATCGTTGATGGATTTTTTGTGGTTGCCCTTTATGCTACCTATAATCATAGCATATTTATTTGCTAAAGAGAAATCTAAAATCCAAAAAGATCTAAATGCCTTCTCAAAGGTCCACTAAAAACAATATCCAACCAATTATTTGCACTCGTTTTATCAAGAATTCATTCATTATCCTGAATTCCGAAGTGTGTTCTACATGCGTATCGGTCATTGGTCTAAATTATTCAAATTCATCGTGCGGCCTGCTATTTTGCTTTCTTTGTGTACTTCATCACATAAGTTTGGAAGTGGGATCTTTATCCAACACGGGAATTCAACAATCGTAGATGCAGAAAGCATCGGTGAAAATTTTTGGGCCAATCAAAATGTAACTATCGGATGGAGAAAAGATGGCCACCCAACAATTGGGAATAACGTTCGTATTAGTACCGGCGCAGTAGTTCTAGGAAAAATAACGATAGGAGATAACGTAAACATATAGGACAGGGGCAATTGTTATTAAGAATGTTCCCTCAAATTGCACTGTGGTTTCACCTTCTGCTTACATTATTCGGCGAAACGGTATTCCTATACATGAAGAATTAATTTAAAATAACTATGCGTTCATTACATATTATTATGCCAATGGCAGGTGAAGGTTCTCGATTCCTCAAAGAGGGTTGGAATACACCTAAGCCCTTGATCGAACTAAACGGCAAGCCTCTTTTCCTGCATGCTATAAACAGCATCACCATACCGAACGTCCCGATGAAATACTCCTTTATCGTTCGGCAGGAACATATTGATAAATATCATATTGACCAAGGGATCAAAGCTATTTTGCCTGAAGCGAATATTTTTTCGGTTCTGAAAACCACCAGAGGAGCCGTCGAAACATGTCTCATGGCTGAATCCGTCATTTCTCCAGATGATGCCATTCTTGTAATGGATTGTGATCTTGAGTTCCGTAGTGAGGAATTCAATCGTGCCATTCTGGAGATTCTTTCGATGCCAGCAGAAAAGGCTCGTGGTGGAATGCTCGTATCATTCACCTCGAAGGATTCCAGATATAGTTATGCCCAGACAGATGCATCGGGCAATGTTATCCGCACAGCTGAAAAGGAAGTTATATCTGATCACGCCTTATGTGGTGCATATTTTTTCGCATCAGGGAATGGTTTCGTAAACGCAGCACACAGACTGCTCAATGAACCGGTTTTTACCAAGCCGGAATATTATTTGTCGCTGCTGTATAACTACTTAATAAACGACGGAGATCCGGTTCGTCTAGCGACTCTTGATGAATATTACTCATATGGGACTCCAGAAGAGTTGAAAAGATATCTCTAAATCAATCTCATCTTCTGATAAAGTGGCCAATATCATTGCTTTAAACTTTGATAAAGAAAAAACATCTATTATCAAAGGTTTTGCCATTATCTTTATGATTCTGCTCCATGTTTTCTGCGGAGCCGGATGGTATAATAAGGATCTTCCGATGAACCATAATCAAGAACTCATTTCTTGGATGGGAGTATTTAAGATTTGCGTCGGAATTTATACCTTCATGGTAGGTTATGGCTATGCTTTTGCCAAACGAAAAGATTTTAGTTACTCCTATCATCATGCTAAAAAATTATTAATTATTTTCTGGACAATTCTTCTTGGATTTGCTCTCCCCGCTGGATACAATCAGTTATCAGGCGGTGAAGACCTCCTGCTTAATATGTTCTCCATAAAAAGTACTTTATGCTGGGTTAGCTGGTTTGTACACTTTTACTTATGGGCGATGATAGTAATGCCTTTCATCGGTCGCTTAATTGACAAGAAGCCGATTCTATTCTCTATAATCTTTATAATAGGAGCATTTTTATCCGAGGTGGTCTTACACCAATTTATTCCAGAATATAAAAATAACAATTGGCTTCAGGCCCTTTTTAACTGTCTTTTGCAAACTCCCTGCATGATTTTAGGATATTTATTCTCTCGGAAACAATGGTTCCAGAGAATACCAATACCACGACATTGGGTAGTAATATATATTGCCATATTAATCACAATCTTAACATTATGGATGCGACATAAAATCGGAAGTATTTATGGTTTTAATATGGATTTCTTCTACGCACCATTGGTAATCTTCTGCATTTTGGCCATTTTCAACCAATATAGGATGACTTTCTTTTCCCGGATTATGGCAGAACTGGGCGATAAGTCCGTATACATGTGGTTTTTCCACGGCTTATTCTTCACTGCAGCAACACGAGGTATTTATCAGCAGATAATCCTAATTTCTGATAATCTTTGGATTATTGCAATTTGGACAATTATAATTACATATATAGGATCTGCTTTGATAAAAAAAGCTGTGGAATATTGATATGATCAAATTACTCATTTCTGATTTTGACGGGACATTAGTCGACACCTTCGAAGCCAATCTGCGAGCATATCAGGAAGCATTTGGACTATGCGGATTAACTCTTACGGCAGAAAAATACCATAGTTGTTTTGGCTTCAGGTTTGACAAGTTCATGGATACACTGAATATCATGGATTCAGAAGTTCGGGACAAAATCAAAACACTAAAGGCTACTTGTTATCCACACTATTTTGAATATCTGAGAGTCAACACGCCATTACTGGAATTTATACGAGCTTTTCGTCGGAGCGGATATAAAACGGCCATCGCATCAACCGCCCGGCGAAAGAATCTGATGAATGTGCTAACATACATCCATGCAGTTGACGCTTTCGATTTTATCCTTGCAGGAGAAGAAGTGGCAGAGGGAAAACCATCTCCAGAGATTTATCAAAAAGCCTTGGCATATTTTGACTGCGAACCGGCAGAGGCTCTGGTTTTTGAGGACTCTGAAGTCGGCTTCCAAGCAGCTCAAAATGCAGGAATCAATTATGTGACTATTAAATCGTCGTTTTATGGAAATTGAAGTCCGAGGGCACTCGGGATGCCAGATTGACATCGTTCGTGAAGCGAATAATCTGGTCTTGTACAAAAGCACTGCTGATAAAAAATATTTCCCCCGCCTGGTCAAACAGGCCGAGAAGCAACAGGTGGCCGGAGAGCTTGAATATCAGCACATCCGTGTTCCTCAAATACTCAGTATCGAGGATCGGAAAAGCCTCCTCCTAGTTCGCATGGAATATATATATTCCAAGAACTTTATCGAGTATTTTGAAAGTGCTGGATTTGAGCAAATTAATTACCTGATCAAAGCTCTCGAATTATTTCTGGAGAAAGAATTCGCCGCATCACCCGTCCAAACGGTTGAGGCTCGGATAATCAAGGATAAATTCGCAGATGTTAAAAATAAGGTCTTAAATAACACTCTTCTAAATGAGGATGTCGAAGTAAAAGAAATACTGAGGCTCTCCGAACCGATTTTTGAGAAATGCCAAGACATGGTAATACCGGTGGGACGGTGCCATGGAGATTTAACCTTTTCTAATATTCTGTTCAATGGAAATAACTATTTCCTTATTGATTTTCTGGATTCTTTCGTAGAGTCGCCTTTGCTTGATATCGTAAAAATCCGGCAAGATTCCGCATACTTGTGGTCGGCTCTGATGTATACCAAGCCATATGACGCTATCCGCCTGAAAATCATCAGTAAAAAGATCGATGAAGAGATTGACTCCTATTTCCAGAAATACGATTGGTATATGCAATATTATGGGATATATCAACTAATGAATTTTTGGCGTGTCCTTCAATACTGCAAGGAGCCTCGGATTGCCCGATATCTGAAAAAAGTCCTTTTATCCATTCTTGCTCAAAAGCATTTATTCTAATATCATTCGTCTATGAGTTTCTCGCTAATAGTGCCGGCTGCTGCCGACCATGAGATTTTTGACCATGAGATGCCTCCGATATTCACGTTGAACAAGGAGGGGATCATGTATTGCATCAAGGCAACTATGGGTTTAGACCTGTCCAAGTTTGATGCGATTTATTTCACGGTCCTGGCGAAACATGCGAATCGCTATCATGTTTCGGAGCTTTTCGAATTACAATTCAAACGGCTAGGATTATGTCATGCTCGTGTTGTAGTATTGGATAATCCAACCGCCAATCAAGCTGAAACAATCTTTCGAACGATAGAAGCGGAACACATCTCAGGAGCTATTTTCATCAAGGATGCTGATAGCTATTTTACATGCGACGTTTTACCGGAGAACAGTGTGGTTACCTATCCCTTGGAATCCTTAAATCGTGTAAATCCCCAACATAAAAGTTATGTGGCTGTTGATGACATGTACTATGTTACCAACATTATTGAGAAACGCATTATCAGCCATCTATTTAATGCAGGAGGATATGTTTTTGAGAATACAGATACATTCTGTCATTACTATTCTCAACTGGCAGGACAACCTGGACTCTATCTATCGCATATCATTTATGCCATGCTTCTCGATAAGAATATCTTTCGCCCTCTCGAAGCCAAAGATTATGTAGACTTCGAATCCGAAATTTAAGCCATGGTTACAATATTAATTCCAGTATATAATACCGCAAAATTCTTACGCTGTTGTTTGGACAGTATCATCGCCCAAACGTACCAGGATTTTCAGGTAGTCTTGGTAGATGACGGCTCTACCGATGAGTCCTTAGCTATATGTAAAGAGTATGCCAACAAATATCCTTATATAGAGGTACATCACCAAGAAAACGCCGGGGTTGCAGCAGCACGGAATAAATTACTTTCCCATGTAACTGGAGACTATGTTCTTTTTGTCGACTCAGATGATTGGATTGAACCTCAAACAGTCGAATATCTGGTTACTGAGGCACAACGAAGCCAAGCAGATATTGTCACTTGTGAAGCAATCATAAACGACCAGCCTATCACCAATAAAGAAATCAAGAAAGAAGAATGGACCCAGAAACATGTCGTTTATGAATTTCTTCGTCATGTCATTTTCAACGGCTCTCTCTGCAACAAACTCCTTAAAGCAGAGCAAATCAAAGAAATACAGTTCGCAAAAGATATTAGTTATGGAGAGGACGCCCTTTTCATCTGGCAGGTGCTACAGAGAGTTAAGAAAGTTTTGATTACCAATCGCCAATTATATCATTACCGAATGAATGATACCAGCATATCTCATCAAACATTCGGTTCATCTAAAATGACTAGTCATATAGTTTGGGATTGTATTGAAAGGGATACCGCACAGCTATGGCCACAATATTTAGATGTGGCTCGTGCTAGTTTTGCAATATCGGACATGTGGCTACTCTATTTCGCAGCCCAAAGCAATTATCGCAGAGATTCACATATTCGTATTTTCCAGCAAAATATCAGACGATCTTACAAGCAAATGTGGAATGCTCAAATACTTGGAAAACAAAAGTTAATTTTTGCCTATATTATATCTGCTAATTATAGATTAGGGTGCGCATTATTAAGTTTATTAAAAAAATAAATTTTAAAAAATTAATAAGAAATATGAAAAAAATACTATTGGTGTTTGGAACACGTCCAGAGGCCATTAAAATGGCTCCATTGATCAAAACCTTTTATGCCAACTCTCATTGTTTCCAAACCAAGGTATGTGTTACTGGACAACATCGAGAAATGTTAGATCAAGTTCTTAAGATCTTTGATATAGTTCCTGACTATGACCTTAATATTATGCATCAAGGACAGGATCTATATGACATTACCTCTCGAGTCCTATTAGGAATGAAAGAAGTCTTAAATCAGACTCAACCCGATATTGTTTTGGTACATGGAGATACAACAACTAGTATGGCAGCTGCATTAGCTGCTTTTTATCAGCAAATTCCGGTAGGGCATGTTGAAGCAGGACTTCGAACACATAATATTTATAGTCCGTGGCCTGAAGAAATGAACCGTCAAATTACTGGGCGTATAGCATCTTATCATTTTGCGCCCACATCTCTTAGTCGAGAAAATCTAATTAATGAAGGAGTAGATAACGAAAAAATTATAGTCACAGGTAATACTGTAATTGATTCTCTCCATTGGGTTATTAAACGCATTAAAGAAGATGCTACATTGGTATATTCTTTAGAAAAACGGATTTCCGATTTAGGCTATAATATTTCTCGTATATCAAACATGTCTCATAGACGTTTAATTCTCATTACCGGACATCGCAGAGAAAATTTTGGGGAAGGTTTTATCTCTATGTGTAGAGCAATACAAACTTTGACAAAAAAATATCCGAATGTCGATTTTGTTTATCCCATGCATCTTAACCCCAATGTTCGGAAGCCAATTCATGAAGTTTTCGGAGATGATTTAAATAATCTTAATAATATATTTTTTATTGAACCTCTTGAATATCTGTCTTTTGTATATCTTATGGATAAATCTGATATTGTTTTAACGGATAGTGGTGGAATTCAAGAAGAAGCACCGGGACTAGGAAAACCTGTTTTAGTAATGCGGGATACCACCGAACGGCCTGAAGCACTATTAGCAGGAACTGTAAAATTGGTCGGAACAGATTATGAAAAAATTATCACAGGAGTGTCCACCTTGTTGGATAATACATCTGCATATGAAAAAATGAGCAAAGCTATTAATCCCTATGGAGATGGATCTGCATGCAATAGAATATTAAACTTTTTATGTTCCAATCTTTAAAAAAATGATTCCTAAGATTGTTCATTATGTATGGTTCGGTAATAACCCATACCCTGAAAAAGTAAAATATTGCATTGATAGCTGGAAGAGATATCTTCCTGATTATCAGTTCATGTTATGGAATGAGAATTCTTTTGATGTGAATGCTACAATTTTTACTAAGCAAGCATTCGAGTATAAAAAATGGGCTTTTATTTCTGATTATGTAAGAATATATGCTTTATATAATCATGGTGGTTGGTATCTTGATACAGATGTTGAGATTGTTCGGCCGTTAGACTCATTTTTAAATAATAGAATTGTTTTGGGGACGGATGAAGATGGTGCTTTAACTGCACTAATGGGATCGGAAAAAGGACATAGTTATTGGTATAAAATTTTAAAGCAATATGAGAATATGTCATTTGTTTTACCCGACGGAAGTTTTAATACAATAGTTAATAATACATATTTAGAAAGTATACTTCAAGATTATGGTTATGTAAGGAAAAATCAATATCAAGAATTGTCAGATGGTATCATCATATATCCAGATGATTATTTTCACGTAGTAAGTCTAATGAAAGGCGAAGAACATCTGACACAAAATACACATGCTATACATTGGCATACTCTATTATGGGTATCGAGAAAGACCAAAATACTACGTTACATTAGGATTCATTTCGTTGTTCCTATTTTAGGTGGGGAAAATAGTCTAAGATTGATTAAATTTATTCGTTCAATATGGAAAAAATAATATAACAATGAAACGTGTAGTATTTGTTAATCTTCATGCTTCCTGGATGCTCGTAAAAGTATCATCGGTATTTCTTTTTAAGGACTCTCCGGCTATAAAACATGGATATCTATTACAGTATTTATTGAATCATCCTGAATATGAAATATGTAATTACATTAATGATAGAGGATTCTCTCTTTATACAAAAGGGAGTGATACCCTTCAAAAATTTCTAAATTTATTTAGTGGATTAGAGAATCGCTTTATTTTACGGAAAAACGGGATTGACCCACATAAAATCAAGGTTTTGCATAAACCTTCTGATATTCGTCATGACGATATTATAATCATTTACAATATTCTAACGGAACAATATCGTATGATGGATAAAATCGATGCATTTAAAGCTTTGAGTATGCTGCATTTTCACGGACATGCAGAAGAAAATGCTTTAATGACACAAGCCAATATAAGTTGTTTCTTTAATGAAGTAAATCTTCAGAAGAGTTCCGAATTGTTTCGACGTTATTATCATTTGGAACGCCCATGGATCATCCATCCATTTGTCTTTGCTGAACGATTCAAAAATATTACACCGTTTGATAAGCGTAAACGTAAAGCTTTTGCTGTTGGCACCATTACCTATAAAACTCACAATGAGTTTGTATCCGTATATGGAGATCCTTGTGATCAACCAATGAGAAAGGCAATCAAAGTCAATCCCGATTTTTTTTATAGCACTATTGATTGCTATAGCGAAGATTATTTGGAGGGGAACGAAGGGAAAAAAATAAAATCATCAGATAATATTTTAATTCAAATTTATAAAAAGATATATAACCGATTTACGATTGGGCAACAAAAGAAATACTTTTCTTTCAACATGGTTGAAAAGTTCAACGAATATCAAATGTGTATTGTTGGAGAAGAGATACTGGGAGTTCCTGGAATCGGTTATGTGGAAGGAATGGCTTGTGGATGCGCTTATATTGGCTTGGATTCTTCCATGTATCGTGATCTTGGATTAATTCCAGGCACACACTACATCTCATATGACGGTAGTATGGAGGATCTACGACGAGTAATTCAATATTATCAAGCCAACGAACATCAAAATGAATTAAAAACAATTGCACAAACCGGTTGTGAATATATCCGAAACAATTTTTGTGGGAATAAAGTCGCTCGGAAGTTAATTGACGATCTTGAGTCTCTACAAAAGGAATGGCTTAAGTCTCATTGAAAAGGAAGAGACGACTGGATTATTCCTGTTTGGAGTTCATTTCACAATTACATTCTGATTATGGGGAATAGTATTATACCAGGTGAGGCATATAAATATATATATATGCTTATTACGCTAATTTTGGTATTTGTCAGAAGCGTATCTGTGACTGATGGTGGAATACTTAAACCAGAAAATAGAAAAAGTACATATAACAAAGCCTTTTTATTAGGATTGTTTTATATCATATTTTTTGGGACTCGCCCGAATTATGGATTAGCAATGGCTGATACAAGTGGCTATGCGAGTGTATACAAAATTCAGCAAATGTATCATGAGCCTCCTCATGTCGACTGGGAAAATGGGAAAGAAGTCATATGGAATTGGATTTGTGATTCGATGGCTTATGCAGATATCCCGGTTTGGATATGGTTTACGGTTGTCGCGGCTATTTATATCATGTTTAATTTGTGGGGGATAAAACGAATCTTTCCTAATCATGTTTACGTCGTCTTTTTGTTTTATGTAGTTTTTTTTCTATTTTATTCTGGTGGTATCAACGGGATTCGGAATGCTGATGCGTACTCAATTGTGTTTTTTGCAATATCGTTATGTACTGTACCCAAAGTCAGGAATTATATCTGGATAGGTATTTTATTTTTCATAGCTTACCAAATTCATAGCTCCGTTATAATTACAATTATGGCGTTTGTTGTATCTCGATTCTTCATTAAACGAACTAATATTGCCTTGCTCGTTTGGGTTGGAGCAATAATAATAACCCTTGTTGCTGGTTCTTCTTTGGCACAATTTGCATCAACACTTACAGAAGATGATCGTGCTGCTAAATATCTTCAATACGCGGATGATGCCCAGATGATGAATGAAGTATTCTCCCATACCGGATTTCGATGGGATTTTCTCCTTTTTTCTGCTCTTCCAATAGCCTTAGGATGGTATGTTACCGTTAAACGAAAGATACATGACTCCTTTTATCAATGTTTGCTTAATACATATATATTAGCCAATTCCATTTGGGTGATATTTATATATGCAGCATTTTCGAATCGTTTTGCTATGCTTTCGTGGTGTATATATCCTTATATTCTTTGTTATCCTTTAATTAAGTTTGACTTATGGGCTAAAAAGTTGCAGAATCAAAGGGCGGCCCTAATATTAGTGAGTATGTATTGTTTTACACTATATATAATGAATAAATAATTCTCGAATATTTTATGCCGTCTATGAAATATAAGATTTCTGTCATTATGGGCATATATAATTGTGCCCCGACATTAGCAGAGGCTTTAGATTCTTTATTAAATCAAACTTATCAGAGTTTCAAGGTCATCATGTGTGATGATGGCTCAACTGATAATACAATCGAAGTCGCTAAAGCATATGCAAATAAATATGACAATATTGTTTTATTAAGAAATCCCCATAATATGGGGCTGAACTACACGCTTAACTATTGCCTGCAATATGCAGATTCTGAGTATATTGCAAGAATGGATGGAGACGACATTTCTTTACCAACTCGACTTGAGAAAGAAATTCATTTTTTAGATAATCATCCAGAATATGCAATAGTTAGTTGTCCCATGATCCATTTTGATGAAAAAGGAGATTTTAAAACAGGTACAGTTAGAACAAACTTTCCGAAGAAAAAAGATTTTATCTACGGAACTCCTTTTTGCCATGCACCTTGTTTAGTCCGACGAGAAGCCTACTTAAAGGTTGGGGGATATTCTGTTGATAAGAAACTACTACGCGTAGAAGATTATCACTTGTGGATGAAAATGTATGCTGCCGGATTTAAAGGAGCCATTCTCAATGAACCTTTATATAAAATGAGAGATGATCGTAATGCGATTGCCCGTAGAACCATTAGAAATCGCATTAATGAAACATATGTGCGCCATATTGGATATAATATGTTAAAACTACCTTGGTATTATCAGATATATGCAATCAAACCATTGTTAGTGGGGATATTACCAAAATCTATTTATCTCTACTTCCATAGAAAGAGCTAAAAATATTGGATAAATAATCATCTATGAGTTAATTTACCATTAAGAATTGAGTTTATTGACTTAGTAAAAGAAGTTTGTATTTATTTGGTAGTCCTATCTCATACAATACCTCTATTAATAGACCAGGACTGGCAATTATCGGAATGTCATTATATTTTATTCTTTATAGACTATTGGTCAATATTAAATTTATAAGAAGGTAATTAGTAACATTCTAATAGCATTTGCGCGTGTTTATACAATAAGCTATATTCTCTATATAATTGGAGTATATGCACCAAATATTCTTGTCTCAAATGCAACAGGAGTATTGGATATGTTCACTCAACTAAGTCTATTTAATGGTCCATTGCGGTCCTTATTATACTTGTTTGGAGTTAATCCTCATTTTTGTCATATCTCTTATTCCTTTCATAAAGAAAATATAGAGGTCTTATAGTTATTCTAATAGCTCTAATTGAAGCAATATTGTTGTTGCATCACAATTCTTATCTTGACATTACCATGCGAGTTCTCACGATATTTTACGTTGACCAGTTATTAAAAAAATATTTTTAGCTCAAATATTATATCCACTAAACAACAAACTATATAAACCTATTCTAATGGCAAGAATACTCCATGTTGTCAATGTGTCTTTTACCATTCCCTTTTTTTTAGGTAAGCAATTGTCTTATTTTTCTGCTAAGGGATATGATGAATATGTTGCATGTTCTCCGTCTGATGATCTTAAGAAATATGCCGATTTCTATAAATTTCGTTATAAAGAGGTTGAGATTACTCGACAAATCTCTGTAATTAAGGATTTGAAAGCCATTTATTGTCTCTGGAAGTTTATTAGACACAATCATTTTGATATTGTTGTTGGACACACTCCCAAAGGTGGAATGTGTGCAATGATTGCTTCATTTCTTGCAGGAACTCATTCCCGAATCTATTTTAGGCATGGATTAGTATATGAGACAGCTCATGGGCTCAAGCGTTTTATTCTGAAATTTGTAGATCAGGTAACTTCCTTTTTGGCAACTCGGATTGTATGTGTAAGTAATTCTGTTGCAAAGAAGAGTATTGAGGATAAATTAAATAGCTCTAAAAAACAATTGGTACTTGGATATGGTACATGTAATGGGATTGATATTGACCGCTTTGATCCTGCTCAAATTAATTCTGTATATAGGGCTCAATTACAAGTGAAATATAATCTTACCAATGATAATTTTGTAATAGGATATGTCGGTAGGCTTGTTAGAGATAAAGGAATAAAAGATTTAGTAGATGCATATGAATTAGTACATAGCCAATATCCTCAAGTGAGATTACTTTTGGTCGGGATGTTGGAGCAAAGAGATGCTTTAACACCAGAGACTGTGCATCGAATAAAAACATTACCTGGTGTCATTTGTACTGGACAAGTCGCCAATGAAGATATTCATAATTTTTATGCCTTAATGAATATCTTTGTTCTGCCTTCATACCGGGAGGGATTCCCTACATCAGTATTGGAAGCGTCTGCTATGAATCTGCCGGTATTGACTACAACTGCAACTGGATGTATCGACTCAATAATTGACCATCAAACAGGATTATTTATTCAACATGATGCAGGTGATATTGCAGAACATATTATTGAATTGATAACGAATAAAGACTTATATAATCGTTTATCAGAAAATGGCCGACAATTCGTTATTAAATATTTTGCCTCGAATCTGGTCTGGGATGAAATAGAAAAGTTATATAAAAGGCTATATTTGGGAAGAATTTCTTGGAGAATATTCTAGCGGGCTTAAGGTAGTGTTTCAAAAGTGTGTCTGGGAAGGAGC
>OGQD01000790.1_pt1 | contig 22392 bp, 20 predicted proteins | sample 1553091 | NCBI WGS metagenome assembly OGQD01 (sample SAMEA2580290, study PRJEB22360) | human gut metagenome | biome: human gut; feature: human-associated habitat; material: faeces | place: Denmark | collected 2008/2010
TTTGACGAGCAATGTCATGAGCAAGAACTGTTGCCTTGGCATCAGATATTTTCTCAGGTTCGACCATAACATGAAGCTCACGACCAGCTTGCATGGCATAGGTACGCTCTACGCCTTCGTGAGCATTTGAGATCTCTTCAAGCTTCTCCAGACGCTTGATATAGGCCTCAGCGGATTCCCTACGAGCACCGGGGCGAGCAGCGGAGATGGCACCAGCAGCCTGTACAAGCACATCCAGAACTGAAGACGGCTCAACATCAGCATGGTGAGCCTCAATGGCATGAACAATTTCAGGACGCTCGCCATAGCGTCGTGCAAGGTCAGCTCCGATAACAGCATGCGGGCCTTCAACGTCATGATCGATTGCCTTGCCAATGTCATGCAAAAGACCAGCGCGTTTTGCAGGAGTTGGATCCAAACCAAGCTCGGAGAACATAATTCCACAGAGCTCAGAAACCTGAACAGAATGGAAAAGCACATTCTGTCCAAAGGACGTGCGGTAACGAAGGGCGCCAAGCGTCTTTACCAACTCGGGATGGAGATCATGAATACCAGCATCAAACGCTGCCTGCTCTCCAGCCTCCTGAACACGCTTATTTACAAGCTCTTCAGCCTTACGGTACATTTCCTCAATACGAGCAGGATGAATACGACCGTCAGCAATAAGATTTTCGAGAGCAACACGAGCAGTCTCTCGACGAACCGGATCAAAACTGGACAAAACAACCGTCTCTGGTGTGTCGTCGATAACAAGAGAAACGCCGGAAACCTGCTCGAAAGTCCTGATGTTACGACCTTCACGGCCGATAATACGACCCTTTAGATCGTCGGAGGGAATATGTACCGAGGTGACGGTAATCTCGCCTGCCTGATCTGCGGCACAACGCTGTATAGCAACAGACACAATCTCTCGAGCTGTCTTTTCAGATTCCGCACGAACTCGCGCCTCGGATTCACGAAGAATCTGAGCCTCTTCTTTAATTGCGTCTTTGCGAACTCGCTCTAAAAGTTCACGATGAGCATCATCACGCGTAAGAGCACTGATTCGTTCGAGCTCAGCAGTCTGCTTTTGTTCTAGATCCTCAAGATCGGTGCGTTTCCTATCGAGCTGACCCTGCAGGCTAGAGAGTTGGTGTTCACGTTTATCCAGCGCATCATTACGCCTATCGAGAGACTCCTCGCGCTGCATAATACGTGACTCACGAGAACGAAGCTCACCTTTACGCTGCTCCGCCTCATCTTCTGACTCTTGCTTCAATCGAAGAATTTCTTCTTTTGCCTCGATAAGAGCTTCTTTTTTGGTGGTTTCAGCTTGACGAAGTGCCTCAGCGTGAATTTCTTTCGCTTTGTCTTCGGCATCGGAAATCTGCTGGACAGCATCCCGTACCTTTGTATTGCGTTGGCTTTTTGCCATTAAAGAAGCGCCAAAGGCACCGAGTGCTAGGCACACAATGCCAATGACGATAGCTAGATACGTATCCATTCGGTACTCCTTATTTACGAGTTCAGTAAGGTAGTTCAGGAGACCGACAGGCACAGCCCACCGGAACCCGCCATCGGGCTTTTTCGACCGCAGGCTAAAGGGCATGCAGATCATCTGGCTCGCTTGTAAAGAAACAAAAAGCGGCATATATAAGACGTCTGCCGCCAGGCGGCGGGCGTTGAGCTCGAATAGCCCCTTTATCGTATGGTTACAAAACGAACCTGTCAAACGAACAATGCGCAGCTAACAGACCGCATCATGAGAGATACCGATGCGGTTGTCTTAAGAACTAACGCTGGTCGTTACCCTCGATTTCTGAAAGCCGTCTTTCTACGGCGGCGCGAGCACACCCCATACGAAAACCACGAGACACCAGAAATCTCATGAGCTTTCCATACGCATCGCCACGTGGAAGAGATTTCCGTTCAAGAAGGGACAGTGCTCTATCTACTTCATTGTCCGGATCAATAAACTCTTCAGGCCATCCAGGAACATCTCCAAGTTCTATTCCTTTATGAGAAAGCTCAAGGGCAATTCTGCGTTCACCCCATCCAGCGGCTAGTTTTGTTCGAATATATGCCGAAGCAAATCGATCATTATCAATAAGACCACAGGAGAGCGCACGCTTAACAACGAGTTCTCTCACAGAAGAGGTGTAACCATTTCTTTTGAGTCGGTCATCGAGTTCTTTTGAAGAGTAATCTCGCCTACTCACAAGTGAGCAGACCTTCTCCCATGCGCATGATTCAGCACACCGCTTGAGCTCATAGAGAAGCTCGGCGCGTGAATGAACTTCGAGCGTCTTGGACTGCTGACGCAACATTCGTCCTACAGCCACAGGAATCGAAAGCCGTTCTTCCTCCGCAGAATCTGGTCGCACGATAAGAATTGCTCTCTGCGCAGGCTGCGCAGAGACATAGGATTTTCTATTTGGCAGCTCGCACGACCAATCAAACGATGAATGCCCCATGATGGTATGCCTTACTTAGTTATCGGCAACCGGAGTTCCCACTGGCTCATCATCGTCAAATTCCAGACCGCAAGCCTTACGTACTTTATGGTCAATCTCATCAAGCAGCTCGGGATTTGTGCGTAAAAATTCCTTAGCTGCTTCTCTACCCTGACCAAGACGCTCGCCTTCGTAGGTATACCAAGCACCAGATTTATTCACTATCTCGTACTCGACACCCATATCAAGCACAGAGCCTTCTTTAGAAATACCCGTGCCATACATAATGTCGAACTCTGCTTGCTTGAAGGGCGGAGCAACCTTATTCTTTACGATCTTTACGCGAACGCGATTACCAACAATTTCGCCTGATTCTTTAATGCTATCAATACGGCGAATGTCCATGCGAACCGAAGCAAAGAACTTAAGCGCACGACCACCTGGCGTAGTCTCAGGACTTCCAAACATAACACCAATCTTCTCACGAAGCTGGTTAATAAAAATGCAGGTAGTCTTTGATTTTGAGAGCGAACCAGCAAGCTTGCGCAGAGCTTGACTCATAAGACGCGCCTGAAGGCCGACAGTGGTATCGCCTATTTCACCCTCGATTTCTGCACGAGGAACAAGAGCGGCAACTGAGTCTACAACGACAACATCTATTGCTCCCGAGCGAACAAGCATGTCACATATTTCAAGAGCTTGTTCTCCGGTGTCAGGCTGAGAGATGAGTACCTCATCTATATCAACACCAATACGAGCAGCATACCCAGGATCAAGGGCATGCTCAGCATCGATGAAGGCTACAACGCCACCCATAGCTTGTGCTTCAGCAAGAATTTCGAGCGAGAGTGTTGTTTTACCAGAAGATTCGGGACCATATATTTCAATAATACGGCCGCGAGGAACACCGCCGATGCCTAAAGCAGCATCCAAAGCGAGCGAACCTGTTGGGATAGCTTCAACCTCTAAGGCAGGACCACCATCACCAAAACGCATGATGGAACCCTTGCCAAACTTCTTTTCTATCTCTGCGGTTGTAACGTCTATAACACGCTCGCGTTCTTCACCGGTTGTTTTTGGATGAACCTCTCGAACGTTGTTCTTGCTCTTTGCCATGGCGACTCCTTTTTCTCTGACTCCGTCAGCGTATACGAACAGACGTTCGTAGTCAATGACTGCTTTCGCCATGTTCTCAAAGCATTCAAACAAATGGCTGTATACGAACCCTCAACGTGACAACAATAATCTGTCAGATAGTCAACACGTGTTCACTACTCGTTTTCTAACGCCTGAAGAAGCAATTGAAGTGCATGTAATACTGCCTGTTTTCTCACCGACGATCTGTCACCTTCAAACAGACAAACCTCAGTTTGCGTTGAACCATGTGAACAAATGCCAAACCAAACCGTTCCAACAGGCTTTCCAGGCTCTGCACCTCCAGGCCCTGCTATACCTGTAGTGGAAACTGCAATGTTGCACCCCAAAACGCGGCAGGCGCCCTCCGCCATCTGACGAGCACAATCACTAGAAACTGCACCGGGACCATCGAGTGTCTCCTGAAGAACTCCTAACACTGCTTGTTTCACTGAGAGGGCATAGCTCGTAACGCCTCCCAAAACGACCGCAGAAGACCCTGGTACAGCCGTGAGGGCTCCCGAAACCAGTCCCCCTGTACAAGACTCTGCAGTTCCAAGTGAGAGATCACGACTCAAAGCCTTGTGAATCACGTTTGCAGCAAGAGAAGTAATTTCTTCATCCGACGGGGTCGAAATCTCGTGATTGTTTTGCATGCTATTCCTCGGCAAGGTAATCCTTAGACTTTATAAAGTAATCAATGCCAGACCAGGCAGTAAGAATCATGGCAAGGTAAAACACCACATCCAAACCAAACTTTATTGTTGCAACAACAGGTGAAGCAGGCAGCGCAAGCAAAAGCATGTATCCACAAAGCGAAAGCATTGTAGTTGCAGTCTTCCATTTGCCCAAGGTACCCGCGGCAATTACAGTTCCGCTGGAGGCGACAATCATACGCAAACCAGAAACAAGAAACTCACGCGCAACCACGAGAACGATTGCCCAAACAGGCACCACGTCATAGGTAAGAAGCCATACCATACCCGTTACGACAAGGAGTTTATCTGCAATAGGATCGATAAACTTGCCGAACACCGTTACCTCTCCACGACTGCGAGCAAGATATCCATCGACCTTATCTGTAAGAGAAAGCAACGCATAAAACGCAAATACAACTATTCCGCCGACACTCACTTCGCTTGTGCCTTGCACGGTGACTAATTCAGCGACTAACAGCCAAAGCGGAATGAAAACAATGCGAATGGTGGTAACAATATTCGCAGGCGTCCATTTAATACCACGCTTTGGTGCGGTTGCAGAAGACGTCAATGCAATTCCTCCCTTAGTCATCTACGATAACGCCGATAAGTTCGTAACAAAATGAATCTATGAACTCACACGTGACAACAGATCCAACCGTTGCCTCACCGGACTCAATGTGGACAGCGCCATCAGAATCGGGTGCTTGGAACCAAGCATGACCAATAAGCTCAATTCCATTAGAACCTTCTTCTACACCATCAATAATGACTCGAGCTCGCTGGCCGACGTGTGCTGCTGTTGCCGCAAAACCCATCTGCTCAGAGAGATCCATAAGTGCCTGAGTACGCTCAAGCTTAATGTTCTCATCAATTTGATCGTCCATCGTTGCAGCTCGTGTTCCATCTTCCTGTGAATAAGCGAAGACGGAGCAGTAGTCGAGCTGTTCACGTTCAAGAAAGTCCATGAGGGATTCAAAATCCTCATCGGTTTCACCGGGAAATCCTGCCATTGCTGTAGAACGCAACACCATCCCAGATATTTCTGAGCGCAGTCGAGCAAAGAGAGCCGAGTATTCCTCAGAACTTCCCTTGCGTCCCATACGCTTCAGAACGGAGGGAGAACAATGCTGAATGGGAATATCGATATATGGAAGAATTTCAGGCGTATCACGGATGGTTGCAATTAACTCATCAGTCATACCTTCAGGCTGGAGATAGAGTACCCGCACCCAGCCATGCACCTCACGCAGTTCATGAGCAACCTGACGCATCAATGACGCAAGAGTGGGTTTACCAGGCAGATCATGGCCCCAAATGCCCGTGTCTTGACCGATAAGTACAATTTCTCGCACACCGCCAGCAACGAGCGCACGAACCTCTTCGAGTATTTCTGCAGCAACACGAGACTTATAACGACCACGGATATAGGGAATCGCGCAGAACGTGCAGAAACGATCGCAACCCTCAGAAATCTTTACGTATGCACTCGCACCCTCAACAGTTCTGAGAGGATGATTCGGCAACAATTCATCTACTTCGGCAAAACTCCGAGGGGTGCCCAAAACCTCTTCTACTACCGATACAATGCCGTCTTCTTCATCACTTTTTACAAACGCGGCAACCTCAGGAAGCTGTTCAGGCAAGTCATCCCCATATCGAGAAGGAACGCAGCCGCACATAACGATGGGAAGCTTGCGAGCGCCCTCTGCAACCTCTTCAGCAAGCTCAAGGGTGCGCTCAATACTCTCTGAAGTTGCACTCGCAAGAAAAGAGCACGTATTTATCAGTACGATACTTGCTTCCCGTACATCTTGAGCATCTTCAAAGCCAGCATCCCTCAGAAGCGCGCGCATGCGGTCGGTATCAACTTCATTTTTTGCACACCCGAGCGTCACATAGAGGACGCGCTGCTGATTAGCGATAGTTGACGAATTGGAGCGGTTGTCCATAATCCTTTTCCCTTAATGAAGCAATTATCGACTGCAAGACATCTTTGGAAGCTGAACTTACGCGCAGCTTATCTCCTTCAATAGTAGCTTTTGCTTTCAGCTTGAGGTCTCGGATATCTTTTGAAATCTTCTTGGCAGTGTCCTGGTCGATACCCTGCACTAAATGGCCAACAAGGCGCACGGAAGAACCAGCTGCAGCAACAGGATTGTCCCAACGCACAGATTTAAGATCAACCTTACGTCTTGTAAGACGAGTATTAAAAACGTCTACAACCTGCTGAGCAACAAATTCTGAAGGAGCGCTAATAGTGACAGTACTGTCGCCCTTAGCAAATGCAATTTGTGCTCCGGAGCCCTTAAGATCATATCGCTGAGAAAGTTCACGCTCAGTTTGGCGTAAAGCGTTATCAACTTCTTGAATATCTACCGTTGATACCACATCAAAGCTAGATTCTTTAGCCATAACTCCTACTCCTCCCCATGTGTGAAACGATTGATAAACTCTGCGTACCTATTCGTTTGTATTTTCATCTGACGTGGTGTTTGTTGTTTCACCATCAGATGAATCATTCTGTGAACTGGCATTATCGGTCTTCGAAGGTCCCTGAATAACCGCTGTTCCAATGCCAGACGCACGACTATCAAAGCTGACGTTTTTGCCGTTGCTTGTTACGGTCACTGCAGAGGTGTCACTCACCTGAATTGTCATACTGCCTGAAACGCTATAGGTTGCCTCCCAAGGTCCTGTAATAGTTTCAGCAATCTCACTCTGGCCACCATTGGTAATCTCAATCCAGGTAACCGAGCCATCCGCAACTGTTACCGTGACGTTTACTTCCTCAACGGATTCGTTTGATTTTGACGACGTATTTTGAGAGGCATTCGAATTCGATGCATCATCAGAGTTAGTGTCAGTATTTTGAGATGTTTGATCATCGTTCTCCTCATCATCGGTGGAAGGAGAAACCGTCTGCACTGAAACCGAACGATTTGTCGTTGGGGCAGGACTGGTGCACGCTCGTACTGACAACATAATGATCAGAATCAAAATGACAGCAAGTCCGACAAGAACGGTAATGATAGCCCTGCGTGAATCCGAGAAATACGCCTGAAGCATTCCCACAATGCCGCTTCTTTGTGGCGCACGACGTTCATCTCTGCTGCGCAACTGACGTCTACCAACATCGCTTCTTCTGCGTTGTACTCGTGGCCTCTCTGCCGGAGCAATATTTCGAGATGAACTACGACCCTGTCGAGTCGAAGCCGGTTGATAGGGCGTAGCATTATCGTCATAGCGCAAATCATCAGCATACTGACGCGTGGCAACATCGCGCCTGACTACGGTATCGGTATACATTCTGCGCAATGAACGAGAGGTGCTTTCTGGGAGCTGATTGCGCATTCCCCTATTCCCTGAATCGTAGTGGGTATACGATCTTCTCTCTCGACTGCGGTCGTAATTATACGAACCATCGCGTGAACGTGAGGCATATGCAGCACTCCTCAACATCTGTCCGCGAGAACGAACCGAAGAAGTAGTGTCAAATTCTCCCGTATCTCCAAGAATCGGATTGTCTGGCAACAGATGCGAAGGCTGAGGAAGATTTGAAGGGGTGCGCAGAGGCACTTCGTAGGTTGGATCCGATGAAGATCCTCTACTAGCACGAGCACGGCGTCTTAAGTCATGCGAAGAAACACCGTTGGTGTATTCATAGAGATCCTCTTGGAACTGGTCAACAATCTGGCGAGGATTGAGACCTAGATAACGAGCATACGAGGACAGCATTCCCTGAGCATAGCCGCTCTTGGGAATGGAGCCGAAGTCTCCCTCTTCAAAAGCAACAAGGACCTGGACCTTGAGCTTAAGCACTGAGGAGGCTTGCTCGATGGTCAGGCCAAGCTGCCTGCGCCGCTCGATAAGCATTTCGCTAAAGCGTGGACGTGGCACGCTAGTCTACCTCCCGATATGCCGCATCAGCGGCACGAAGTTCTTCCAATCCATCAGCATCGATAAGCACCTCTCGTGGCTTTGAGCCGTCTGGAGGACCCACGATGCCCTTATGCTCGAGCATATCCATAATTCTGCCCGCTCTAGCGTACCCCACCTTGAGCCGTCGCTGGAGCCCAGAGGTAGAACCTAGCTGAGAGTCTACAACTATTTGTGCGGCCTCCCATAACAGTGGGTCATCATCCTCTGCAGCCTCATGTGTTGAACCCGGATGGCCAGGGGTTACAGCAGAAAGGATATCCTCATGGTAATCAGCCTCATGGCGCTCTTTTATATAAGCAACAACAGACTCAACCTCGCGTTCAGAGACATAACATGCCTGAGCACGCTGAGGACGGCGTCCACGAAGTTTATAGAGCATATCGCCCTTACCCAAAAGCCTTTCAGCACCTGTTTGGTCGAGAATAATACGTGAGTTGAGGCTGTTATCAACAGAGAGGGCAACACGGTTGTCGATATTTGCCTTGATAAGACCTGTCACAACATCTGCTGAAGGACGTTGCGTGGCAACAATAAGATGAATACCAGCAGCACGTCCAAGCTGTGCAATGCGCACAATTGAAGCCTCAACATCTTTGCCAGCAACCATCATGAGGTCGGATAACTCGTCGATGACAATGACAAAATAAGGCATATGCTTGGGAGGGTTTTCCATATCCGCAAGTTTGCCATCTTCAAGCTGGTGGTTAAACGACCGGATATCACGCACCTTATAGTGCTCGAACACTTTAAGGCGCCTCTCCATCTCAGTAACGCTCCATTGCAATGCTGAGGCAGCTTGTCGTGGCTCCGGTACCACAGGAACATAAAGATGCGGCAAGCCAGCATAGAAGGTAAATTCAACACGCTTAGGATCCACCATAATAAGGCGCAGATCCTCAGGCGTTGCCCTCATCAGCATGGTCATAACAACACTGTTGAGCAGAACCGATTTACCTGAGCCAGTAGTACCTGCCACCAACAAGTGCGGCAGACTTGCAATATCTACAACCACAGGGTTGCCTTCTGAGTCACGTCCAAACGCAGCCTCCAAGGGTCCACCCGTAACATATGGCAAGACATCGCCCAGATATACCGGCTGCGTTGTTGCATTAGGGATCTCGATACCCACAAGAGATGTACCAGGAATGGGCGCAAAGATTCGGACCGACTTAGCAGCAAGAGAAAGAGCAATGTCATCCTGTAGGTTGGTGATCTTATTTACGCGTTCACCTTCGCCCATTTCAATTTTAAAGGTCGTAACGGAAGGACCGGATACCCAGCCAACAACACGACTCGTAAAGCCAAATTCTTCAAGGGTGTCTTGAAGCTTTTGAGCAGTTGTTGTTAGTTGCTCTGATGTAGCTGCGCTCGACGCTGAATCAGGGTTAACCTGCAACATAGTAGCCGGCGGAAGAGAATCATCTTCCTGAGCACTAGCCGGTACAGACTGAGGCAGAGATTGAGAAGAAGCCGATTGTTTCTTCGTCTTCCTTTTAGCCTTCGAAGCGCTTTCAGCCTTTGTATCAGAAGCTGTCGAAGCTACTCGATTCGACAAAAATGCTGGAACCACTGCCCCGTTATCCAAAGGCATTTGTTCTCCTGGAGAGATCTGACTCTCCTCTTGAGCTTCAATTTCAGTTTGCAAAGGACCAGATTCATCTTGGCGATCGTCATGAGCCAAAACGCGCGTCTTGTCGGTTTCAGACGGTCTCCGCAAAACAGAAGTTTTTCTCGCTCCTAAGAAACTGGTTGGCATCTCTTGTTGCGTCTGACGAGCACGACGAGCTGGTTGGCGAACCACGTCTTCTTCATCAGAAGCAGCCTGCATTTCTCGCAGTTCGCGCTGAGCCGCCCTACGCTCACGACCATCCTCTAGCCGAAGCTTGAAATGAAGTACAGCGTCAGACACGGAAAAACCGCATACAACAATACCGGTTAAGATAAGACCAACTAAGACCACCAGCGTTACAGGACGACCTAGCAACGTTAAAAGCAGCCAAGCGATACCGCCGCCGACAAAACCTCCAGCATGCATGGCAACTGACTCAGAAAGCACCACGTTAGGTACCGTCTCTGCTGAAGGCACAAGGCACGACAGCATAGCAAGCACCGCCATCACGACGATGGTAAGGCCAAGTGCTACCCTACTTGAAACAAACCCACCAGTTGGGGCAAAGAAGGTAAGCGCAAAGACAAACAGCGCCACGGGCACCAAAACAGCACCAGCACCAAAACCTAGAGAGAGCCCCTGAGCAAGCGCATGAGTAACCGGAGCTCCTGTAGGCGATGCCAAGGCAAATCCCATTGCGACAGCAATGACCGCCAGCAGCACTCCCGCAATATCGTTGCCTAAACCAGTGGCATACGATTGACGGGCCGCACGGCCTGCCGATGCTGCCCTGCCTTTCGCTCCTGTGTTTTTAGATTGTTTTGATCGTGCTGCATTTGAAGTGCGTTTTGCTGCCATCCGGTTATACCTCCATGACAACCGGGATAATCATTGGTCTTGTATGCGTTTGTCCCCAAAGGAAGTTTGAGAGACAATTGCGAACTGTTTTACGGAGCGAATCAGCGCTCACGCCGGAACCAGAGACGTTCGCAATAGCCTCTTTAACAGCGTCTGAAGCATCAGAGATAAGCGCATCATCGTTTGCAAAAGAGACACCACGGCAAGAGATATCAATTTCACCAACTTTGCGCGCCCTGCTGCTCACGGTAACAACGCAGGTAACGATGCCATCTCGTGCAAGCTTTTGACGGTCGCGTAAGACTGCTGGTTCAGTGTCGCCAATTCTCAAGCCATCGACATAAACAATGCCTGATTCAACCGGCTCACCACGACGTACTTTTCCGCCACGCATTTCAAGAGTGTCGCCGTTATCAACAACAAAAATATGGTCCTCTTTCATGCCCATTTCTTGCGCAAGCTTGGCGTGCGCACGCAGGTGCACTGCCTCGCCATGTACCGGCATGAAATACGTTGGATTGGTCATAGCGAGCATGAGCTTGAGCTCTTCTTGGCTGCCATGTCCTGAAACATGAACAAGTGCATTGCTCTTGTCGTAGATATCGCATCCAATGCGTGAGAGAGAATTGATAATGGCCTGTACTGACTTTTCATTTCCTGGTACCGGAGTTGCAGAAATAATGACCGTATCACGAGCAGTAATAGTGAGCGACTTGTGTTCTCCATTAGCCATACGAGCAAGAGCAGAAAGCGGCTCACCCTGGCTGCCTGTACAGAGAACCACGATTTTATCGTCAGGAATATCGTCAATCTCAAAAGCATCCACGATGTCTTCGTTGGACACATGTAAATACCCTAGCTCACGGGCAATTTTGGTATTTGTAACCATGGAACGACCGGTTACCACAACCTTTCGCCCATATGCCGTGGCACAATCGCACACCTGTTGTAAACGATGAATGTGACTCGAGAAAGACGCAACGAAAACACGGCCCTGCGCATTTTTAATAATGTGACGTAGAGCAGCGCCTACTGCAGCCTCAGACTGTGTAAACCCAGGACGCGTAGCATTGGTTGAGTCTGACATCAGCAGGTCTACGCCCAGACTACCAAAGAGATTAATAGCGCGATAATCTGGTGTTACCCCATCGATGGGGGTCTGGTCGAGCTTAAAGTCTCCTGTATGTAATACCGTTCCCTGAGGTGTGCGAATGAAAACGCCCAGAGCACCTGGAATTGAGTGTGTCATAGAGAAGAAATCGACCCCAAAGCAACCCAAATCAAGGTGAGCGCCATCATTAACCTCACAGAGCTTTGGAGAACGAATTCTATGCTCAGAGAGCTTTCCTTCGATAAAGCCAAGCGTCAATGAGCTTGAATAGATTGGCACTTTGTGCACTAAATCCTGCAGAAGATACGGAAGTGCACCGGTATGATCCTCATGACCATGCGTAATGATAATGCCACGAAGCTTGTCCTCGTTCTCTAAGACATATGTGTAGTCAGGCAGGACAAGATCGATTCCGGGCTGATCATCATCGGGAAACATCAAACCTGCATCAACAAGCAGCATATCGTTTCCGCATTCGAAGGCGGTCATGTTCTTACCAATGCCGTCCAAACCGCCAAGCGGAATTATTTTGAGAGGTGGTTTTTTTCTCGCCATTGGTCTCCTTTCAAACTCGATAGCCATCTATACAAATCACGACGGCACCATACCGTCGACCAATTCATAGAAAGAGAAGCTTATCTATTTTACCCAAGCACGGGAGAGATGTTGGATGCTTCATAGGGTACACACCCCATTCGCATGACTTATATAAACAGAGCCAGAACCCTTATGGATTCTGGCTCAACTAAATCATGTAAAAGCAATTCTTACATGGAGTTGCTAAACCTTGTTATGCCTCATGATGACGGCGACGAGGTCTACGTCCTTGATCTCCAGGACGGCGATTATGTCCGTCCTTGGTGTGACCATGATCGTGATGATGTGTGCTCTCCGGTGCTACTGGCTTATCGAGACGATCAAGGCTGATCTTGCCCTCTTCATTGACATCGATAACGCGAACTTTAACCTCGTCACCAATGTTGAGAACATCCTCAACTCTATCGACTCGACCCTGTGCCACACGAGAAATGTGAATCAAACCATCTTTACCCGGCATGAGACGAACAAAAGCACCGAATGGCTTTATCTCGACAACAAGTCCCGTATATTCTTCACCAACCTCAGGGCCCTTGACGATGACTTTAATACGGTTGCAAGCTTCTTTACAGGCAGCAGCATTTCCTGCTACGAAAACAACGCCATCCTCTTGGATATCAACGGTAGCGCCAGTCTCTTCCTGAATGCCACGAATAACCTTGCCACCCTTGCCAATAACATCACTGATCTTATCTGTTGGGATAGTGATGGTCTTAATCTGAGGTGCAGAGTCTTTCGTCGTAGAGCGAGACTCTGGAATTGCTTCGAGCATCTTGGAAAGAATGAACATACGGCCCTCATGTGCCTGATGCAGAGCCTGGGTCAGAATCTCGGGCGTCAAACCAGTGGCTTTATTGTCCATCTGCATGGCAGTAATACCGCGTTCGGTGCCCGTTACCTTAAAGTCCATATCACCCAAGAAGTCCTCAAGACCCTGAATGTCAGTCAAGACAACCGTCTTGCCTTCTTCCTGAATGAGACCCATGGCAACGCCGGAAACCGGGCGCTTAATAGGAACACCAGCATCCATAAGAGCAAGCGTAGAACCGCAGGTGGATGCCATAGAAGAAGAACCGTTGGACTCCATTACTTCAGAGACAACTCGAATGGTGTAAGGGAAATCTTCCTCGGAAGGAATAACTGGTAACAGAGCGCGCTCTGCCAAATTGCCATGACCAATCTCACGGCGCTTTGGCGAACCCATACGACCGGTCTCACCGGTGCAGAAGGGCGGGAAGTTGTAATGGTGGATATAGCGCTTGCCTTCAACTGGCTCAATAGTGTCCAGGCGCTGCCATTCATTCAGCATGCCCAGCGTACAAATCGAAAGAACCTGTGTCTGTCCACGCTGGAACAAACCGGAGCCATGAACACGAGGCAGATAATCAGGCTTTACCATAAGTGGACGAACCTCAGTGGCCGTACGACCATCCACACGCTCACCAGTCTCAACAACCATAAGGCGCATAGCGTGTTTCTCGAGCCCCTTGAGTTCAACTGCGATAGCACGGGACCACTCTGCCTGCTCCTCCTCAGAGAATTCTGCACGAATGGCTTCTTTGAGCTCCTCTACCTTACCAATACGGCTTTGTTTATCGGCATCTTTAAGAGCGGCAGACATCTCATCATAGTGAGCAAAAATACGGTCATGTACCTCAGCAATTGGCTCATCGAGTACATATTCACGCTGTTGAATAGGACCATTTACCTCTTCAACTTTTGCGAAGAAATGCTTCTGCTCTTCGCAGAAAGCAGCAATTGCTTCCTGACCAAAGGCCATGGCAGCAAGCATGTCTTCCTCAGAAATTTCTTCTGCGCCCGCCTCTAACATGGAAATAAAATCAGCGGAACCTGCAAGCTCAAGATCAAGATCAGAGTTTTCACGCTCATCGTAGGTAGGGTTGACCACAAACTCGCCGGTTTGCTTATTACGACCAATGCGCACGCATGCAAGCGGGCCCTCAAAAGGAACGCCGCCAACGGTAAGGGCAGCAGAAGCGGCCATTACACAGATAGTATCGACAGGATTGACCTGATCAGCAACGAGAGAGGTTGCAACAACCTGAACCTCATTGCGGAAACCATCGGGGAAGCTCGGACGCAGAGGACGGTCAATCATACGTGCTGTGAGCGTAGCCTTCTCAGACGGACGAGCCTCACGCTTGAGATAGCCGCCCGGGATGCGCCCTACGGCATACATCTTCTCAATAAAATCTACCGTCAGAGGAAAGAAGTCGTAATCCTTACGCTCCTTGGAAACTACTGCGGTAAGAAGAACAGTAGAATCGCCGCATTTTACAAGACAAGCACCGGTTGCTTGCTTGGCGAGTTCACCTGTTTCAAGGACATAGTGCTTTCCGTAGAGGTCGAACTCGTGTGTAACTTTTGCCATTTCTTTTCCCTTATCCCCGTCTGCCCCATTGCAGACGGGCCGTCTTGGCGAATGAAATCGCCACTCACACAACAGGTGAGCAAACCAAAGAAGGGCGCCCGCAGGCGCCCTTCCAAAAGAACCATTTACTGAATGTTATCGCGAATGCTCAGGCTCTTAATAAGGGCACGATACTCCTCGATGTTACGTGCCTTAATGTAGGAGAGCAGACGACGACGCTTGCCGACGAGCATGAGGAGGCCACGACGGGTGTGGAAGTCCTTTGGATGAAGCTTCATATGCTCGGTGAGGCCTTTGATACGCTCAGTAAGAAGAGCAACCTGGACATTTGCAGAACCGGAGTCCTGAGCATCCTTACCATACTGGGCAACAAGCTCAGCCTTACGCTCCTTAGAAACTGCCATGATAACCACCTTTCATTCAAATTCGCCTCAAACTGGGAGACCGTCGGGCAGACGGCAAGCCTCCAAGTACGAGGTACCAACCCGATGAAGTTTACCACAGAGCTCGCCATCTCTGTACTGTCGCAAAAAATCCATGAGACACACGTGTTTTTTTACTGTCCCTCATGAAATCATAGAAATCGTATAGGAGATTCCTTTCAGGGTAAAATAAGCAAATCATAACGATGCTTATCTTCGTACAATGCATCTTAGAGCCGTGCTTGTCGTTGGCACGAACGAAAGGAGTACTGAATGAGTACTGTACATACCTTCCCCACCATGAGCAGGCGAGGCTTTTTAGGTGTTGCAGCCAGCGCTCTTGCTTTGGGCTTGGCAGGCTGCGATGAAAGCGCCCCTACCGATGGCGCAGAAACTGAAGCTTCGGAGGAAGTAGCCCTTGATACCCAAGCTTATGACGACCTTATTTCCCAAGGCGCTGTTGCCGACGATGCCACTATTCAGGCTAATACATGGGCAAACGCTGTGCGTGAGGCAGGTAAGCTTCGCGTTGGCGGCGTACAAACTTCCATGCTTTTCTCACTGCTCAATGAGGGGGACGGCAAGACTCGCGGGTTTGACGCAGGCCTTTCCCAGCTATTAACTCGTTATATTTTAGGCGATGAGAATGCACAGGAAATTACGCAGGTAACATCAAATACACGTGAATCTGTCTTGCAAAACGACCAGGTAGATTGTGTTTTTGCAACATATTCAATCAATGATGACCGTAAAAAGGTTATCTCCTTTGCTGGTCCTTACTACACTTCCCAGCAATCGATCCTTGTTATGGCCGACAATACCGATATCAACTCGGTAGACGATCTTGCTGGCAAGACAGTAGCTGCACAGTCTGGATCTACTGGCCCCGGCATTCTTGAAGAGTATGCTCCTGATGCAATTGTTCAGGAATTTGCAACAGACGAAGAAGCCCGCAGTGCACTTTCCCAAGGACGCGTAGAGGCTTACGTAATTGATACTGCCATGCAGTTAAGCAACATGGCGCGCAACCCTGGACGCTATCGTATTGCTGGTGACCAATTTGGCCCCGTTGATAATTATGGCATCGGGATGCAGCTTAACTCTGATGGTGTTGCTTTTGTTAATACATGGCTTCAAAGCATTGAAGATGATGGCACTTGGGCAGAGCTTTGGGAGATCTGCATTGGCAACCGTGCAGGAATCGAAGATGTTCCAGAGCCTCCAACCATTGGCGCGTAACCTGTAACACAACAAACAGCGTTATAGTTAGCCCATCCGGAGTCGCGTGGCTCAAAAGGCTCTGGATGGGTTCTTTCATGTAAAGGGAGGTGCAATGGGACTTTCTGAACTTCTTTCCACATACGGTGAGAAATATCTGGAAGGACTTCTCACCACCTGGCAACTCACAGCCATTTCTTTTGTGTTTGTGATGTTGCTAGCAGTAGGTATTACGATTATGCGTGTCTCTCCCTTTAAGCCATTGCGCTTAGCAGGAGATATTTACGTCCAAATTTTCCGTAATATTCCTGGCGTTGCTTTGCTCATTTTGATTGCATATGCCTTGCCATACTTACGCGTCGTGCTTGATTGGCGCATGTGCGTAATTGTGACAACTGTTCTCTTAGGCTCCGCCTTTGGATCAGAAAACTTTATGAGTGGCATTAACACCATCAGTGTTGGTCAAATAGAGGCTGCGCGCTCCCTGGGACTTACCTTTACCGGCATCCTTCGTAAGATTGTTATCCCACAAGCACTGCGCACAACCGTTCTTCCTATGACCAACCTGCTTATTGCAGTCATGCTTACAACAGCTCTTGGCTCACAGGTACCACTTTCCCCTCAGGAGCTCACTGGTGTTGTTTCATATGTCAATACGCGAGCAACCGGCGGAATTCTTGCCTTTTTAATCGCAGCTCTCGGCTATGTAGGCACTGCTCTTGTGATCAGCGTTATCGGCAACCGTCTTGACAAGAAGGTGAGGATCCTCCGATGAGTACAAAATCTCGGGCAAGCCTCTCGATGCGCGATGCACTATATGAAGCTCCTGGCCCTAAAACTCGTAAAAAGGTAATTATTGGAACTATCCTCTCTGCAATAGCAATTGTTATCCTCTTTGCACTTGTTATTCGACAGTTCTATATCACCGGACAACTCTCCCCCAAATATTGGTCGCTTTTTTTGAGATGGCCTACGTGGCGTTTCTTGCTTCAGGGCTTTGCTGGAACAGCTAGAGCAGCACTCACCGCTGGAGCAATCGCTTTAGTATTAGGTTTGCTACTCATGCTCGGTAGAGTGAGTCAAATAAAGCCTCTCTCGATGCTTTGTCGAATTATTACCGACTTTTTCCGCGGAGTTCCGAGCCTTCTGCTTATTTACTTTTTCTTCCTTGTGGTACCTCAATATGGTATTAAGTTGTCCGCATTTTGGATGCTGACGCTTCCAGTGTCGCTCGCAGCCTCAGGTGTTCTTGCCGAGGTATTTCGCGCTGGAGTAAATGCAGTACCTAAAGGTCAAACCGAAGCCGCTGTCTCGCTTGGCCTTTCACGCCATAAGACCATGATGAAGGTCATACTTCCGCAGGCTATTCGATATGTCATCCCCTCACTTATCGCACAGCTTGTGGTAGTAGTAAAAGATACAACGGTCGCCTATGTTGTGAGCTATCCCGACCTTATGCAAAATGCACGCGTTCTTATAACAAGCTATGATGCGCTCGTTTCAGTCTATCTTGTTGCTGCGGTTATCTATATTTTGCTTAACTTTGCAATCAATAAAGCAGCCGTCTATATATCTGAGCGGACCGGCGCAAAAATTATTCGTTAACAGGGACTCGGAGGAGCTATGTCTGAAAAGAACGAGAAGGTCGAAAAGACCCCCGTTATCGAACTCCGTCATGTCGATAAGTACTTTGGGGATTTACACGTACTCAAAGATATTAATCTCTCAATAGATAAGGGCGAGGTAGTCGTTATCATTGGCCCGTCTGGCTCAGGCAAATCAACTCTTTGTCGTACAGTAAACCGTCTCGAGACCATCGACTCGGGCGAGATACTTATTGAAGGAACCCCTCTTCCTCAGGAGGGTGCTGAACTAGCCCATATGCGTTCTGAATTGGGCATGGTATTTCAGCAGTTCAATCTGTTCTCTCACATGAGCATTGTTGAAAATGTCATGCTTGGCCCTGTTGAGGTACTGCATGTACCAAAGCAAGAGGCACGCGATCGCGCCATGGACTTGCTTGCACGCGTTGGTGTTGCTGAACAAGCGGAAAAAGTGCCTGCACAGCTTTCGGGTGGCCAGCAGCAGCGCGCAGCTATCGCACGATCACTTGCTATGCATCCTAAAGCCATGATGTTTGATGAGCCAACCAGTGCTTTGGATCCCGAGATGATTAACGAAGTGCTCGATGTCATGGTCGAGCTTGCGCGCGGCGGTATGACTATGCTCGTAGTAACGCATGAGATGAACTTCGCTCGTCGCGTTGCCGACAGAGTAGTCTTCATGGCGGACGGCGCCATTATAGAAACTGGTAAACCAGATGAGTTTTTCTCACATCCCTCCAGTGAGCGTGCGCGTGAATTTCTTGATTCAATTAAAGGTCACGAGCATTAACCACGCAGTTTCACACTACTCAAATGTCCTTTTCTATTCATCACTGAAGTATCTAAAGGATTGTTATGCCTCATTTTGACGATTATCGCCCAAAAATTCTTGTTGCTCCGCGTTGGCAAACATTCAAACCCACCATTGCCATACCCGAACAACTTGCTGATGAAGAAACTATGTCTTCAGCATTTTCTGAGGCACTTATAGCCGCTGGCGCTCTCCCGATTATGGCGGCTCTCCATGAAGATACGAGCTTGCTTGATGAATATATTGAGCTCTGTGATGGTGTAGCAATTCCAGGTGGTCAAGATGTTAACCCTGCAATATGGGGCGATACGACACCATATGATGAAGAGCTTCTATGCCCCAAACGCGATGTTTTTGAAATTGAACTGGTGAAGCGGACGCTTGCCGCTCATAAGCCTCTTTTTGCTACGTGCCGAGGAGCCCAAATCCTCAACGTAGCTCTTGGGGGAACGCTCTGCATGGATGTGACCAGCTTAAAACCTCGTCCTCATGCAGCCCTGTGGCGCCACCAGATGATTCTCCATGACGCCGCACATCCCGTTGAAGTCTCCCCTCACACTCTGCTCTCACGTTGCATAGGGAATGCAGATCTCATTCAAACCAATTCAAGCCATCACTGCTGCATAGCAGAGCTTGGAGAAGGCGTACAGATAACAGCGGTTGCTACCGATGGTATTCCAGAAGCTATTGAGGTTGGCGCCGAACGTTTCTGTTTGGGTGTGCAATGGCATCCAGAATACACGTGGAAAACTATTCCTACAGACTTTGCTCTTTGGACCTCATTTGTTGATGCATGCCGAACAGCTCATGAGGATTAAAGGCCGAGCAAAAACTCAAAAGCACGCAAACGGGCTTCAAGGTGAACAGCAGACCACCTGTGTACCAGCACAGCCAGTCTATATGCTAAAGCTTCATCAATCTCTGCTCTCAAAAGATCATCAAAGGTGAGCTTAATAAGCCCTTGTAGCCATTGAATCTCGTTGTCAGAGACGCTGAAAGCACCTTCGATTTCTTGGCCACAACTCGTGCAGAGAACGCCACCAGACTCTGGAGAAAAGAGCTCTGTTTGTTCATCTCCGCACATCACACATCCCGATAATTCAGGGTACCATCCTGCATGAGCAAGCACTTTAAACGCATACGCTGATACAACGAGCATTACATGTGCGGCATCGCCAGCCTCCCCCAGCGCAGCAAGAGCTCGCGTAAGGATGGGATATAAATACGAATCAGGAGTGTCTGCAAAGCACGTTAAACGAGCAATTTCACAGATGGTTTCAGCAGCAGAGAGATACTCTGGATCACGGCGAAGAAACAAACGTGCATCCAGAAGTGATGCTTCAGAAACAATATCGAGATTGCGACCGCGCGCAAGAAGTACGTCTATCTCACAAAATAACTCAACTCGACCTGCTAACTTTCCGGAAGGCTTGCGTGCACCTTTTGCTACGGCACGCACTTCGCAGCCATCTTCGGACAGAAGCGTCAAAATGAGATCTTGCTCAGAGAGCTTCGTGCGAGACAAAACCGTTGCGCGCGTACGCCAAGTACGCCTTCCTGCCACATTACTCTCCCGCGTCGTATCCTAAGCGAGCGATTTCGTTGGCATCACGACGCCACTGAGGTTGAACACGAACAACAAGATCCAGGTAGACGGAGCAATCGAAGAGAAGCTCGAGGTCTTTACGAGCTTCAGTCCCAATGCGACGAATCATCGATCCACCGCGACCAATAACTATGCCACGCTGTCCTTCACGCTCCACAAGAATGGTTGCTGAAATAGAAGCATGTCCATCTCGAGCCCAAGAAATAGAATCGCATCTCACTGCAAGTGAATGCGGAATCTCCTCTCGAAGGTTACGAAAAGCCTTTTCGCGAATGAACTCGGCAACAAGGTCTTCATCAGTGGCATCAGTGCCCATGTCATCAGGGAACCATTTCGGTCCTTCTGGCAAATGAGCGCTCACCATGGAAATAAAGGTATCTACATTGAAACGCTCCTGGGCCGATACAACCAGCGCATCATCAAAGGGAGCAAGTTTTCGCGCAGCTTCAAGTTGTTCTGTTATCACCTCAGGAGATGCAATGTCCGCTTTCGTAATAACTAAAAGCTTATATGGCGCAGAACTTGCAGCCACATGTTGTGCTACCCACGCATCGCCACGACCAACAGGTTTTGTAGCATCTACCAACATGGCGGCGACATCCACATCAGCCAGTTCCCCTAAAGCGGCACGATTCAGTTCTTTACCAAGAGCGTCCTTTGGCTTATGCAAGCCAGGGGTATCCACAATGATGAGCTGAGCATTTTGTGAATTGATAACAGCTCTCATACGACGGCGTGTGGTTTGAGCAACAGAACTTGTAATAGCAATTTTTGTACCTGCACACGCATTGAGTAAGGTTGATTTCCCTACATTGGGCCTTCCTACCAAAGCCACAAAGCCACTTCTGAATGTGCCTGATGTGCCGTCTTGATCTTGAGCAACCATGGTTCTATTCCTTTTAATTAATTACTGCATTTATTAACACAAAAATGCCGACAATAGCTGCGACAATAGAAAGCGTCCACACCGCAGCTGCAGCGATATCTTTCGCCCTGCCTGCCAAGGGATGAAACTCTGGAGACACAAGGTCTACCACTGTTTCTAAAGCAGTATTCATGAGTTCACCGGCAATAACCATGCCGCAGCAAATGAGAACGATAGCCCAGCTCAAAAGATCAAGCTGCAAAATAAAGCCCATGACAAGCGCAAAAACGCCCCCACCAAGCATTACTCGTATATTGCGTTCGGTGCGCAGCGCCGTAAGAAAGCCTTGTATAGCAAATCCAAAGCTATGCCTGAACGAAGGATGATCTTTATCGGAACCAGGAATCATGCTTCTTCACCCCGATGGCGCGTAAGGATTGCTTCTGTGAGCGTTCCGTCGCCACCCATACGTGCAAGAATGGCATCTTCAATTTGCTGCATCTTACAGGCATCAGATTCATTCATATGATCGAATCCAAGCAAATGCAACATGCCATGAACAAGCATGAGGCGTGTCTCATCCGCCTCTGTTGTTCCAAATTCAGTGGCCTGATGTGCAACAAAGTCAGGAGCAATAACAATATCGCCAAGCTCACAGGGTTCATCTTGAGCTAAATCCTCATCCCAAGGATGCTCCATCTCAAAAGAAAGCACGTCAGTCGGATGCGGATTATTGCGCCACGTTCCATTAAGTTCAGCAATACTGTCATCCGAAACAAAAGAAAGAGAAACCATGCAGTCTCTTTCTACGTTACGGTCTTCCAAAACCAAGCGAATGAGACGCTGTGCTTCCTCGTTATCTATAGCAGGTGTTACACCATCGGCGCAAAAGAAATCAAGCTCAACGTCCATTTCAAACTCCTCGCTTCTCAGCCGCATCATAAGCGTCTACGATGCGGCCAACGAGTGTGTGACGCACCACGTCAGTACGACCGAGGTCGACAAACGCAATGTCATTCACTCCTTCAAGCACTTCACGAGCATGTGTTAAACCACTCGTACCCTTTAAATCGCGTTGAGAAACATCGCCAGT
>OGQD01000792.1_pt1 | contig 22322 bp, 17 predicted proteins | sample 1553091 | NCBI WGS metagenome assembly OGQD01 (sample SAMEA2580290, study PRJEB22360) | human gut metagenome | biome: human gut; feature: human-associated habitat; material: faeces | place: Denmark | collected 2008/2010
CGCCGCTGGCGATGTTGCGCAACATGGCGGCCACACCGAGGATCGGCCGGGTCACGCCGCGGGCGGTGAGCCAGACCAGCAGCAGGCCGACGATGGCGGCGATCAGGCCGAAGATCGTCTGCCACAGCGCGCCGCTGGAGTTGCGCTCATCCAGCTGCTTCTGCAGTTGCAGCGCGGGCGCCAGCAGCACGTCCTGCGGTACGTCGAGCACCACGGCCCATGGCTTGGTGGCGTCCGGGATCGGCAGCAGCGGCTCGACCACCCGCAGTTGGCCATCCTTCTCCAGCACCTGCGGGCGGCCGCTGGCCTGCAGCGACAGCAGTTCGGCGGCCTGGCCGGGAATGGCCTTCTCCAGCGGCTGGCCGAGCAACGCTTCGTCGCTACTGTAGCCGGCGAGCAGGCCCGCCGGGCTGACGATGCTGACGCTGCCGGCACCGTCGTAGAGCTCGCGGTCGCCATCAACGGCCAACTGTTGCAGGCGGCTGAGGCTGATGTCGATACCGATCACGGCGATGACCTTGCCCTGGTCCATCAGCGGGAAGGTCACGGTGGTCATCAGCACCTTGGTGCCCGAGGCGCTGTCGAAATAGGGGTTGAGCACGCAGGCCTTGCGGGTCTGCAGCGGGCACAGCTGCCAGGTGTTGAACGGGCTGCCGTCGAGCATGGCCGAGGTGTCGGCGATCATGTCTTCGGTCACTGCCAGGCCGGTCATTTCACCGGAGGCCTTCTGCGCCCAGTAGGCACCGAAGCGGCCCTTTTCGTTGCTGCCGGCATCGGGCTGGTCATGGAAGGCGGCGTCCTGGCCGTCCAGCGCATCGGGTTCGAAGACCACGTAGAGGCTGAGCAGGTTGGGGTTGCTCTTCAGGCCATCGCGCACCAGCAGGTTGAGGTCCTTGCGCACGGCTGCCGGGTCCGCGCCGTGCTTAGTGGACTGTTCGCGCAGTTGGGCGACCTGGCGGGAGAACTGGTTGCCGAAGTGGTACACGTCGGTGAAGAAGCGCTGGATGATTTCCGCCTGCTGCTCGCTGCGCGCCTGCATCCGCGACTTGGCCGCGTCCTTGAGCATGTCAGCGTTGGCCGCCTTGATCAGCTGCGCATCATGGTTCATCCGGAACAGCGAGAGGCCGACCAGCAGGCAGACGATACAGAGCAGGCAGAGGCCGGTCAGCAGCGTAATCTTCCACTGGATCGAAAGGCGGGACAGGGGCATGGAGGGGCGTCCTTGGGCAAGAGCGGTTCTGTGTCGTTCTATCGGCTTGAAAGGCGGCTACTTGAGCGGCGCCCTTAAATTTCAGGCTCCTGGCGGATCAGTGCGCGGTATTGCCCCGGCGTCGATCCGGTCCATTTGCGGAACGCCTTGTAGAAGGCGCTGGTGTCGGCGAAACCCAGCTCTTCGGCCAGGTCGGCGAAGTTGCCGTCGCCGCTGTCCAGCCGTGCAAGGGCGAGGTCGCGGCGCAACTGGTCCTTGAGTGCCTGGTAGGACTGCCCCTCGGCGGCCAGCTTGCGGCGCAGGGTCGAGGGCGCCATGTAGAAGTGGCTGGCCAATGCGTCGAGGTCCGGCCAGCGCTCGAACTTCAGGCTGCGCAGGTAGGCCTTGGTACGTGCAGCGAGGCTCTGCGGGTCGCGGTAGCGCACCAGGATATTGGCCGGCGCGCCACCCAGGAATCGCCGCAACTCGCGCTCGTCGCGGCGCACCGGCAGCTCCAGCGCTTCGGCGTTGAACAGCAGGCGCGACTGGCGGCGGGCGAAGCGCAGATTGTCACAGAACATCACCCGGTAGTCCTCGATGAAATCCGGCCGTGGACAACGCAGCTCGATGGCGAGGATCGGGATGCGCCGCCCCACCAGCCAGCAGGCCAGGCCATGCAGCATCAACCACAGGGTGAAGTAGCAGAAAGCGCGAGGCGCGGAGCTTGCAGGCTCGTCGAGGGTGATCGAGGCGACGCCGTCCTGGCGCACCAGGCGCGGCGAGAAGTCGTCGAACACCAGGCCCATGAAGCGCAGCGCGGCGTTCATCGCCGCTTCCAGGGTCGGTTCGCGGATCGCAGCAGCGGCCATGAAGTTGAAGCTGCCGGACTTCATGCGCCGGGCATTCATGCCGAAGAACTCGTCGTCCATCTCCTTCGCCAGGCGCAGCCAGAGCCGCGCGTAAGCCTGGCTGGAAACCCGCGCGTAAGGCTTGCCGAACAGCTCCGGGGCGATGCCGGCGGCGGCCAATAGAGGCCCGTCGTCACGGCCGGCGCGACGAAACTCGGCCAGCGCTTCGCTGACCAGGCGGATGGAGATGGTGCCCTTCTCTACGCCCATGGCGCGCCGATGTCAGGGACGCACGCCTGGGCGCAGGAAGGTGTCGAACGCTCAGCCACGCTTGGCGCGCACCTCGTCGATGCTGATTTCGCGCATGCGGAACTTCTGGATCTTGCCGGTCACCGTCATCGGGAACTCGTCGCAGAAGCGGAAGTGGCGCGGCACCTTGAAGTGGGCGATGGCGTTCTTGCAGAAGGCGCGCAGTTCGTCCTCGGCGACGCTGTGGCCGGGGTGGAACTTGACCCAGGCCACCAGCTCCTCGCCGTACTTCTCGTCGGGAATGCCGATCACCTGCGCGTCGGCCACGGCGTGGTGGGTATAGAGGAACTCCTCGATCTCGCGCGGATAGATGTTCTCGCCGCCGCGGATGATCATGTCCTTGCTGCGCCCGACAATGCGCACGTTGCCCGCCTCGTCCATCTCGGCGAGATCGCCGGTGAGCATCCAGCGCGCCGGGCTGATGGCCTCGGAAGTCGCCTGCGGGTTGTTCCAGTAGCCGAGCATCACGCTGTAGCCACGGGTGCAGAGTTCGCCGATGGTGCCGCGCGGGACGACGCGGCCGTCGGCGTCGATGATCTTGCTTTCCAGGTGCGGCTGGGTGCGACCGACGGTGGTGACGCGGGTTTCCAGGTCGTCTTCCGGGCCGGTCTGCAGGGACACCGGGCTGGTCTCGGTCATGCCGTAGGCAATCTGTACCTCGGCCATGTGCATCTCGTCGATCACGCGGCGCATCACTTCGATCGGGCAGGTGGCGCCGGCCATGATGCCGGTGCGCAGGCTGGAGAGGTCGAAGTCGTGGCGGGTCGGGTGATCCAGTTCGGCGATGAACATGGTCGGCACGCCGTACAGCGCGGTGGCCTTCTCTTCTGCCACCGCCGCCAGGGTTGCCTCGGGCTCGAAGCTGGGCGCGGGGTAGATCATGGTGGAGCCGTGGGTCAGGCAGCCGAGGTTGCCCATCACCATGCCGAAGCAGTGGTACAGCGGCACCGGGATCACCAGGCGGTCGTGCTCGGTGAGGCCGAGGCTGTCGCCGACCATCAGGCCGTTGTTGAGGATGTTGTAGTGGCTGAGCGTGGCGCCCTTGGGGAAACCGGTGGTGCCAGAGGTGTACTGGATGTTGATCGGCTCGTCGAACTGCAGCAGCGCCTGGCGCTCGGCCAGCTCGGTGGCGGACGTGCCACGGCCCAGCGGCTCCAGCTGGCTCCAGCGCAGGAAGCCGGACGGCGCCGTATCGGACAGGCTGATCACCCCGCGCAGCTCCGGCAGGCGGTCGCTGGACAGCTCGCCCGGTCGCCCCTGCCCCAGTTCGGGCAGCAGGTCGGCAAGCATGCCGTGGTAATCGGACGTCTTGAACGCATCGGCGCACACCAGCCAGCGGCAGCCGGACTGCTTGAGCGCGTATTCGAGTTCGCTCACCCGGTAGGCCGGGTTGATGTTGACCAGCACTGCGCCGACCTTGGCGCTGGCGAACTGGGTGACACACCATTGCGCGCAGTTGGGCGCCCAGATGCCCAGTCGGTCGCCGGGGCGCAGGCCGAGGGCGAGGAAAGCGCGGGCGATGCCATTGACCACCTCAGCCAGCTCGGCCCAGGTGTAGCGCAGGTTCTGGTGACGCACGACCAGAGCCTCGCGGGCCGCGAAACGCTCTACCGTGGCGTCGAAGGCAGCGCCGACGGTCATGGCCAGCAGGGGTTTGTCCTGGGGGCCGCGGGTGTAACTCAGGTGGTTCATGGCTTTCCCTTGTTGTGCTTGTTCTGGGATCAACGCTGAACGATCGACTCTGGCAGCGGTGCCAAAGCACCGAGAGCCAACCTACCCCGCCGGACTGACTGACCGGTCGCGGGCGACGGAGAATGTTTACGTTAACGTAAAGGTAAACGCAACCCCGACCATCGGCAGAACGATGTTGGCGGGCGCCTCCGCATCATTCAGGATAGCTACTCACAAAGCGTGCCATTCGGCCTGAAAGCCAGAGGTGGCGAGGCCTTGAGAAGAGTTTCGGAAGTTGGCCTCCCAACCGCTGCGGTTGCATTTCGCAACAGCTCGAGCTGGTAGCTGAGCTACGGCCGCCAGTACCAGTCGTGGCCTTGCCTGGACGACGTCGGCACGTCTCAGGTTGTCGCAAACTGAGACGCCCAGCGCCAGGTGCGCTAGCGCAGGCCTTGCAGTAGAATTCGACGAAAATGCCTACATGGATGTAGACAAATTCCCACTCAACGCTTGCGAATCACATCCATGACTACTCGTCGTTCGATACTGAGCCTGCTGTTTGCCTGCGCCGCTGTTGTCTGTACATCGAACTCCTTTGCTGCCACCCCCAAGGCGGCCTCCGCCAAAGAACTTGTCCTCGCCTCCGGCAGCGCGCTGGTGGTCGACCTGGAGAACGGTAAGACCCTCTACTCCAGCAACCCCAACCTGGTAGTGCCTATCGCCTCGGTGACCAAGCTGATGACCGCGATGGTTACCTTGGACGCCAAGCTGCCGATGAACGAGCTGATCCCCGTGGACATCTCCGAGACCGCCGAGATGAAGGGCGTCTTCTCTCGCGTCCACCTGGGCAGCATGATCAGCCGCCAGAACATGCTGCTGTTGGCGCTGATGTCCTCGGAAAACCGCGCCGCCGCCAGCCTCGCCCACAACTACCCGGGCGGCTCCAGGGCCTTCGTCGCAGCCATGAACGCCAAGGCGAAATCCCTCGGCATGACCAGCACTCATTATGTCGAGCCCACCGGCCTGTCGATCCACAACGTTTCCGACGCCAATGACCTGATCCGCCTGGCCAAGGCTGCCTACACCTACCCGCAGATCCGCCAGTTGAGCACCACGGCGACCAGCGATGCGCGCTTCAGCAAGCCCAGCTATTCGCTGAGCTTCTTCAACACCAACCCGCTGGTGCGCAACGGCAAGTGGGACATCCGCCTGACCAAGACCGGCTTCACCAACGACGCCGGCCACTGCCTGGTGATGGTTACCATGATGAACGGCCGCCCGGTCGCCCTGGCCCTGCTCGATGCCTTTGGCAAACGCACCCACGTGGCCGACGCCGGTCGCATCCGCCGCTGGGTCGAAACCGGTGTCGCTTCGCCGGTGCCCGCCGTCGCCCTGCAATACAAGGCTCAGCGCAGCCAGGCCCGCGCGGCCAGCATGACCGCCACCGCCGAGTAAAGCCCTCCGCGCTGGCGGAGTCCGCTCCGCCAGCGCCCTCTCCTTCCCCCTTTCCCTGTCGTTTCAGCCCTGCTGGATGGCGCTTCCGTCACTTATATGCCGATCATCATTTAATGCTAGTATGATGGCCATAATATTTAATCGAAGTGCTGGAGCCCGCGATGACCGAACTGACACTGACCCGTGAACAGAAGATTGCCGCCTGGGAAGCGGCGGCCGCGCAAATGCGCCAGCGCCTGGCCGAGCCCGGCGTGATTGCCCTGCAGGAACTGCGCAGCAAGACGCCCCAGGAGTTCTTCGACGGCATCGGAGCAGGCGAGCTGCCCGCCCCGCCGATCAACGCGCTGATCGGCTTCGTCCCGCTGGAATGGAGCCAGGGCCGCTTCATCTTCCAGGGCACCCCGGACATGCGCCACTACAACCCGCTGGGCACCGTGCACGGCGGCTACGCGGCCACGCTGCTGGACTCGGCCATGGGCTGCGCGGTGCACACCATGCTCGAACCGGGCCTGGGCTACACCACCACCGACCTGCGCATCAGCTACATCCGCGCACTGACCCGCGACACCGGACCGATCCGCGCCGAGGGCACGATCGTGCATGTCGGCCGCTCCACCGCCCTGGCCGAAGGCCGTCTCTACGACGTGGACGGCAAGCTCTACGCCACCGGTTCCACCACCTGCCTGATCCTCGGGCGCTGACAGCTGTTCAGGAGACCGACCATGACTTCCGTAGTGATCGCGGGTTATGCCCGCTCCCCGTTCCACTTCGCCAAAAAGGGCGCGCTGATCGACGTACGCCCGGACGACCTCGCCGCGCAGACCGTCAAGGCACTGGTACAACGCAGCGCCCTGGATGCCAGCCTGATCGAGGACCTGATCATGGGCTGCGCCTATCCCGAGGCCGAACAGGGCATGAATATCGCGCGCATCACAAGCTTCCTCGCCGGGCTGCCGGAAACGGTGGCCGGCGCCACGGTGAACCGTTTCTGCGGCTCGTCCATGACGTCCATCCACTTCGCCGCAGGGCAGATCCAGCTCGGCGCCGGCGATGCGTTCATCTGCGCCGGCGTGGAATCCATGACCCGCGTGCCCATGGGTGGCTTCAATCTGTCACCCAACCCGCACCTGCTGGCCGAATTCCCGCAGGCCTACATGCCGATGGGGCAGACAGCGGAAATCGTCGCCGAGCGCTTCGGCATCTCGCGCGCGGACCAGGAAGCCATGGCGGTGGACTCCCACGCCAAGGCGGCCCGTGCCCGCGAGCAAGGGCTGCTGGCCGCGGAGATCGTGCCCATCGACACACCCAACGGCGTGGTCAACGAGGACGGCTGCATCCGCCCCGGCACCAACCTGGAGGCGCTGGCGCAGCTCAAACCGGCGTTCGGCGGCAGCGTCACCGCGGGTACTGCCTCCCCCCTCACCGATGGCGCAGCGGCCGTGCTGGTGTGCAGCGAAGACTTCGCCCGTGCCCATGGGCTGGACATCCTGGCGCGGGTGAAAGCCGTCGCCGTGGTTGGCTGCCCGCCGGAAATCATGGGCATGGGCCCGCTCTATGCCACCCGCAAGCTGCTCGACCGCGCGGGTCTGCGCATGGCCGACATCGACCTGGTGGAAATCAACGAAGCCTTCTCCAGCCAGGCACTGGCCTGCCTGCGCGGGCTTGAGCTGGATATCGACCGCGTCAACCTGCACGGCGGCGCCCTGGCCATCGGTCACCCGCTGGGCGCAACCGGCGCGCGCATCACCGGCAAGGCGGCGGCGCTGCTGAAGGAAACCGGCGGGCGTTATGCCATTGCCACCCAGTGCATTGGTGGCGGGCAAGGTGTGGCGACGTTGCTGGAAGCTGTTCGCTGACGGTTACCGAGCGCTTTTGACGTTTGTGGGAGCGAGGGGAACGCCTGGTCCTTGCTCGCGAACCTGGACCCGCTGCGGGGGTTCGTTCGCGAGCAAGCTCGCTCCTGCAACTCCATCCACACCTCTGCCCTGAATCACCTCTCCTCACCCACCCTGCGTTAGAATGTCACCCAGCATTCCATGCACCGCAGGAGACACCCGGTCATGCGTTACTCCGAAGACCACAAGGCCCAGACCCGCGAACGCATCATCAACGAGGCGGCACAGCGCTTCCGCAGCGAAGGCGTCGACGCCACCGGCCTGCAGACGTTGATGAAGGCGCTGGGCCTGACCCACGGCGGCTTTTACGCGCACTTCAAGTCCAAGGACGAACTGGTGGAAATCGCCCTGCAGCAGGCCGCCGAGCAACTGCGCCCGGTGGTCGACCAGCAGTTCGCCAAGGACGACCCGCTGCCCGGCTTCATCGACCAGTACCTCTCCACCGGCCATCGCAACACGCCGGGCAAGGGCTGCCCGTTGCCGACCATCTCTGCCGAACTGGGCGCCCGCGGGCATGCCAGCGCCACCACGGACGCCATCGTCCAGGCACGCATCAAAGCCATCGAGCAGGCGCTGCCAACCGAGCATGCCGAGGACCAAAGCGTCGCCCTGCTCGCCACCCTGATTGGCGCGCTCGTGCTGTCGCGCAGCGTGGCGGACACCGAGCTGGCCGAGCGCATCCTGGACAGCACCCGCCGGCACCTGAAGCGGGAAATCGGCGCGGCGGAATAAGAGACACCCGCAGGACCGAGGGGGACGCCCAGTCCATGCTCGCGAACCGCTTGGCAGCGTGCCTTGCAGGTTCGCGAGCAAGCTCGCTCCTACAAAGAGCCGCGCATAAAAAAGCCCCGGCGCAAGGCCGGGGCAAGCTTTTCGCCACTCAGTTACTCGGTTAGCCCACTGCAACTCCGTAGCGCTGCGCCGGCACGCTGCGCGAGAGGTTCGGCGCCAATTTCAGGCGCGCAGCGGTGAAGGCGTCGAACTCGCCGGCATCCGGCAGCGCCGGCAGGGTCACTACTTCGCCCTGGGCCAGGCCGGCCAGCGCGGCGTCGACCATGTGGTTCACGTCCATCAGCATTTCCGCCGGCAGTGCGGAGATATCGGTGCCGGCGCGATCCCAGATTTCAGTGCGGGTGGCACCCGGCAGCACGGCCTGGATACGCAGGCCCTGCGGCGCCAGTTCCTGCTGCATGGATTGGGTCAGGTTGAGCACGAAGGCCTTGGTGGCGCTGTAGCTGCCGTTGAACAGCTCCGGCGCCAGGGCCAGCACCGAGGCCACGTTGATGATGGTGCCGCGCCCGCGCCCGGCGAAGGCCTTGGCGGCAGCGCCGGCCAGGCGCGCGGTGGCGGTGACGTTCAGCTCGATCATGCTTTCCAGGCGGTCCAGGTCGGTCTCCAGCAGGGTGCCGTTGATGGCGACACCGGCATTGTTCAGCAGCAGGCTGATGCTGCTGTCTTCGGCCAGGCGCGCTTCGACGCGGGCACGATCCTCGCGACGGGTGAGGTCGGCCTTGAGCACATCCACGGAAACGCCGTACTCCTCGCCCAGCCGTGCGGCCAGGGCCTCCAGGCGTTGCTGGTCGCGGGCCACCAGCAGCAGGTCGTAGCCCTGGGCGGCGAAGCGCTGGGCGTAGGTGGCGCCGATGCCGGAGGAAGCACCGGTGATCAGTGCGCGGCCCAGTTCGGATTTGGCATTCATGGTTCTGTCTCCAGTGAGGCGGTTGCCCCGCATGCAAGGTGGGTAGGGCCGATTGGCCGTCTGGAATGTCCGACCCGATTCAGATTATGGCCGTCATCTGAAGGTGAATATTATGCTCATAATATTAACTGTCAAGGTCCATTCCCTGAGGGTGACGAGTGGTAACCGGCGTGGCGACAGACCGCACCGCACAGGCCATGAAGGCCATTGGGCGGTTTAGATTGCCCATTCTAGAGCGCTCGCGAGAACCTCTCGGGCGTCTCCACACAAGAACAAACCGGGAGCCACACCTGCACCTTTCTGCCTGTCTCAACACCGGCGTTGCCGGAGGAGGACACATGCGATTGCGCTGCTTTTTCCTGGGCTGTGTTTGGGATGAAGGGAATCTGACCGAGATCGGCCATGTGCCGATGCTGTGCCAGCGCTGTGCGCGCTGCGGGGCGCAGCGGTACCTGAGGCCCGCTCCGGAAATCTGAGCCGGGATTGCGGGCCGGAAACGAAACTGCCCGGAGCACGCAAGTGCTCCGGGCAGTCCGGTACAGCGAAGGTGAATCAGTTGGCCACGAAGGCCTGGCTGGTGGTGATCGCCATGTCGCCGCCGGGCAGCTTCAGATCGCCGATGCGCTCCAGGCTGTCGGCATCGTAGATCGCCACGTCGTTCAGGGTGCCGGTCAGGTACAGCTTGTTGCCGGCCTTGTTGGTCGACAGGCAGTAGTAGGAGTGGTCCAGGTTCGCCGCCTTGACCAGCTTCTGCTCCTTGATGTCGTACTTGGCCAGGCGGTTCAGCACGCCGTAGATGACGTTGCGGTCCTTGGCCGAGCGAATACCGCTGAAGTACACCTCGGTGACCGGGCCGAAATCGACGGTCTCGGTCTTGCCGGTCGCCAGGTCGATGTTGAAGAAGCCGTAGAGGAAATCGGCCGTGGCCATGTCCTGCTTGGCGTCCTTGAACTTCGCCGTGGTGTAGAGCAGCGAGAAGTCACGCGGGTAGGTCTGCTGGTTCCACACGTAGAGCACATCTGGCGGCGCGTAGTTGGGGCGCTTCCAGTTGCGGCTGGGGATGATCACGTCGAACTTGCCGGTCTTCACGTCCACCTTGTAGATGTCCGGGCCCGCCACGTAGAGGGTGCCGTCATCGCCGCTCTGCATGATGGTCAGCTGCCGCGGCGCCGGGAAGGTGCGCACCGGCTTGGCGCCCATGCCGTCGGCCACCGAGTAGACCTGCAGGCGCGGCTGCTGCACTTCGTAGTGTTCGGAGAGGATCAGCGTCGGGTTGGCGATGGCGTAGATCTCCTTGCCGTCGTGGCTGACGGTCATGGAGAACATCGCCCGCGCGTTCTCGCCCGGCTTCTGCGCGATGGTGGCGTGGAACACCGGTTTGCAGTCATCGAGCTGGATGCCGTAGATGTCCGCGTAGTGGTTGCTGAGGATGTAGGCGACCTTGCGATCCGGCGACAGCTGGGTCATGCCCGGGCCATAGGCGCCGGGGATCGCGCAGGTCTTGTAGAGCTTGTCGGTCTGCATGTCGATGACGTGCAGGTTGTTCGGGTAGTTGGTGCTGATCAGGTACTCGTGGCCACTTTCCAGCGCTTTGCCGGTGTCGGCGCCGGCATCGGCGGCGACGGCTTGCAGCGCGCAGGCCAGCGAGAGGCCGCCGAGCGCGGCGGCGAATGCTTTTCTGGACATGCAGGTTTTCCTCTTGTTCTTCTGGTCCATGCTCTTTGGGCCGATATTCGTCAGTCCGGTCATTTGTCGTCCGGGAATACGGTGCCGAGGTTGCGCCAGTTCTCGGCCGAGGCCTGCGCATCCTTGTTCCAGTCGGGGTAGGTGCTCATCATGTCCGGCACCTGGGCCGGCCACCAGCAGGGGTCGGAGCAGCCGTAGAGGTCCGCTTCCATCGGCTGGCAGAGCGAGGACACGCCGCCGAACACGTCGACTTCCCAGCCCGGGTCGGTGGTGGCTGCGCAGCCGGCCACGGAGTTCATCGCCACCACGTCTTCGATGCGATCCTCGGCGGCGGCCTGTTCGAGCTTCTGTGCTTTGGTGTTGATCGCTTTCAGATGTTTCATGTCAGTGCGCCTTCCGCGGAGTGATGTGGCGGTCGATGAAGCTGGGGTTGGAAGCCATGATCCGGCTGTAGACCTCGATGCCGAAATCGACCCAGTCCCTCATCAGTTCGCAGTAGTGGTAGGTGGGGTGCGCCGGGTCGCCGTAGCGCGCATAGCTCTCGTGGTAGCAGCCGCCGGAGCAGAGGTTGCGGATGTGGCAGCTGGCGCAGCCGGTGTCGGTGCGGTCCAGGCGCTGGGAGAGGAAGTCGTTTAGCTCGGCCTGCTTCACCCCTTCATGGACGTTGCCGAAGGTCGGCAGCGAGGAGCCGGTGAAGCGGTGGCACAGATTCAGCTCGCCCTTGTGGTCCACCGCCAGCATCTTCAGCCCGGCGCCGCACGGCAGGGCCTTCTTCTGCCCTTCGTGGATATCGGTGATCAGCTGGTGCAGGTTGGAGAAGCCGATGTTGCGCCCTTCCAGTGCCTCGTCCAGGTAGCGCCGGCCGAGGGCCTTCATGCCGGCGAAGACCGCCTTCAACTCGTCCCCGGTGAGGTTGTAGCTGCTGATGTCGCCCGAGGTGACCGGGGCGAAGCCGACTTCGGCAAAACCCATCTCGTTGAACAGGTGATTCCAGATGGTCTCGACATCGGTGACGCCGGTGGTCAGCGTCACCCGCGCGCCGACCGGCCGCGCGGTATAGCGCGACAGCAGCATGTCGGCCTTGCGCCGCACCACGTCATAGGTGCCCTGCCCGCCCACGGTGATGCGGTTGCGGTCGTGCACCGTCTTCGGCCCGTCGATGCTGATGGACAGCCCGAAGCGATGGGCGTTGAGCCAGTCGACGATTTCCTCGGTGAGCAGCGTGGCGTTGGTGGTCATGACGAAGTCCACCGTCTTGCCCAGTTCGCCGAAACGGCGCTCGCAGTACGCGACCATGTGCTCGATCAGCGGGCGGTTGGACAGCGGCTCGCCGCCAAAGAACACCACGGTGTAGCGCTGCTCGTCGGGGGACTCCTGGATCAGCATTTCCACCGAGGCCTCGGCGGTTTCCGCCCCCATCTTCTTGCCGGCGGAGGGCTTGTCCAGGTCTTCCTTGTAGCAGTAGGTGCAGCTGAGGTTACAACCGGTATTGACGTTCAGCACCACGGTATTGAGTGCGGTGCGGTCAACCTTCTTGATACCGATTTCAGGGGTCAGCGGCGAGCCGTCGCTGACCAGCTCCAGCGCGATCAGCTCGCGCAGGGTCTCGTCGATTTCCTCGGCGCCGAAGCGCCCGGCCAGGCGTCGGGTCAGCTCGTCCGGCGAGCAGGCATGCCCGCGCAGCGCGTCGATGATCCCGCCGGTCAACTCGTCGCTGGCGAACAGCGAGGAGCTGGGGATATGGAACAACAGGCGGTCGGCGTCGACCTGCACTTCATGCAGGTTGCGTTCGACCAGATTCAAGATGGCGCCCATGGCGACCTCCCGGAACTTGCTTGCCAATCCCCGTCCGAAGACGGGGTTCAGGGGTTCAGTTCATCCGATCCCGCATCACGGAATCGGCGGGTTGTTCCAACGCTGCACGGTGACGATCATGTGCCCTTCGCCCTTGTGCGACTGGCCAGCGTCGTCCACCGCGGCAATCACCTTCAGGTTGCCGGCGTTGTTGGTCATCATCTTGCGCGCCGGGTTCGGGCCGGCGTCGCCCGGCGTGAAGATGCCGCTGTCGGCGTCCATCACCCCGGCGTACTTCACGTCCTGGTCTTCCTTGGCGCGGTCGTCGAACGGCTCCACCGACCACTGCGCGGGGAACACGCCGATGCGGAACGGTTTGCCGTCGGCACCCTTGCCCCAGGCCTCGGCGTCGAAGCTGCCCTGGACCTTGGGCGTCGAGCCGCCATTGCCGCCGATGCGGGAGATGGAGAACTCCGGCACCACCTTCACTTCGGCGATGTCCTTGTACACCGCGAGGCTGCCGCCCTTGGCGCTGCCCACGGCAACATCGCGCTCGCCGACGGCAGCGGAGTCGGCAGCCTTGACCTTCACGGTCACGCGTTCGGGCGTCGCGGAAACCACCGACACCACCTCGACGCCCGGGCCGAACGACGGCTTGCCTTTCAGGCCGCTGCCGATGACGCTGACTTCGGTCTCGGCGCCCGCCTTCAGGTACGCCGGCTGCACGCCCAGGACGCGGCTGGTGCCGTTCTGTGCGGCGACGAAGTCCAGGCCGCGCTCGTCGTGGGCCTTGTCGAACATGCGGCCCTGCATCTGGCCGTTCAGGGCGGCGAACACCTGGCGCATGGTGACGTCACCGACCTTCACCGCGCCGCGCCATTCGTAGCCGTTGTAGAGCACAGCGCTGCCCTCGCCATCGAACGGCGAACCGTCGGCATACTTGCCGGTCACGCTGACCTTGAAGGCGTCGTCGCCGTCCTTTGCGACTTTCATGCTGCCGGCGACATCGCCCTTGCCCGGCATGTGCCCGGCGAAGCTCCATTCGCCAGCCAGTGTCTCGGCCTTGGGCCGGTTCTTCTGCCAGTCGCTCCAGGCCTTGTCTTCCAGCGGGAAGCGTTTGGCCAGCTCCGGGACCATCTCCTTCTTCGCCAGGTCGAACCAGTCACGGTCACGGGCCAGGGCCTGGTATTCCAGCGACGGCCAGCGGCCGAGGTGGAAGTTCACCAGCTTCTCCCACTCCGCCGCCGGGCGGCGCTGCAGGGCGATGCGCGCGCCCGAGTGGCAACGGGCGCACATCTGCTCGAAGTTGGTATCGAATGTCTCGACGGTGTTCAACCGGCGCTCGAGGGCGTAGCGCACGCCTTCGGTCTCGCTGGGCGCCAGGCCCTGCTTGTCGGCGAGGAACTTGACCACCGCACGACGCTCCTCGTCGGTGATCTTCAGGCCGTACATCACCTGCATGCGGCCGATACTCATCAGCCAGCCCTCGGGGGTCTTCCGCTGATGACTGATACGGCTGAGGGAGTTGTTGCCTTCGGGCGTGTGGCACGCCTGGCACTTGGCGTTGATGATCGCCTGACCCTCGGGTGCGGCCTGGGCCGTCTGGTGCAGCGCAAGGGCCAGTGCGGCCAGGGTTCCGGCACCCAGATAGTGCCGAAGTCGTGTCATCTTCAAGGTCAGGCCTCCTCGGTATTCTTGTTGGTTATTGGCGCCCACCGATGGGCTAAGAGCGAGCTCTTGAAAGCGGTTTAGCAGGTTGTGTGCCACTCCTTTGCAAACCCCGCCTACTCAGGCTTCCGGCGGTACTTGCCGGCACGCCCGGCGGGTGGCAGCGGGGTTGCGACGTCACATTTCGCGATTGCTGTCTAACTCTGAGACAGGGCCTGTGAGACACCCTGCGAAGCAGTATGGTCCTGCCTGCGCAAAGTGCCGCCCGCCGGCAGCATCAGGGCGCCGAACAGCATGGTGAGCAGGCCGATCCAGACCAGCGAGAGGAACGGAAAGCGGCGCACCACCACCACGCTCTCAATGTCGTCGCCGGGCTGGTTGAGCAGACGCGCCGAGGCTGGCACCCATATCTGCAGATCGCCCCTCCAGCCGCGAACGATGAAGGGATGCAGCACGTAGCCGCGGTCCGAGGCGAAGCGCGCGTAGTGGTAGTCGAGGATTTCGCAGAGTTGGCGGACCGGGCCCTGGTAGGCCGGCGGGTTGCCGCGGCTGTCCTGGAACAGCGCGTGGCCGGCCAATGTGCGCTCGCCGTCGCGCAACTCGACCTTGGCCACCGCGTGGTAACCGGAGAAATCCGGGCGGCTGGAATCCGGCGAGACGCGCATCTGCATGCCGCCGATCACCGCGTGCCACTGCTCAAAGGACGTGCCCGGCGGGATGCTGATCTGCTGGTAGCTGTTCAGCGCCGTGGCGGCCAGCCCGCCCACCAGCGCAATCACCGCGCCGCCGTGCACCAGCGCCAGCCCGCCGCTGTAGCGCAGGTTGCCCAGGCGTCGGCTGCGCCACAGGCTCTGCACGCCCCACAGCAGGCAACTGCCCATCAGGAAGGCGCCCCCCAGCAGCGCCGCGTCCAGCCACGGCAGTACCCGCACGATGTTCTGCGAGAGCATGGCCGCCGCTCAGCCAACCGCCGCGCCAGCCGGTCCAGAGCATCAGGGCGGCCATCAGGGCGGTTGCCAGCAGTGCCGGCCGCGGTCGCCCGCAACGGTGCAGGAAGCTGTAGCCGCCCATCAGGCCGAGGGCCGCCAGCAGCGGCACCACCCAGTGCGCCAGGCTGTAGCCGTTGACGTCCCACTGGTCGAAGGCGCGACGCAGGCTGTCCATCTCGGCGGTGGTGGCCCAGGCGGTCAGGGTTTCGAAGAAGGGTTTCAGCTCGCTCGGCCGCTCCATCCCCAGCCATTCGTAGAGGTGCGCCTGGAGCAGCGCGCCCAGGGCCAGCAGGCCGGTGCCGGCGAACAGGTAGATGGCCACGTCGAGCGTCCAGTCCGAGGCTCCGCGCCGCCGCCCTGCCCGCTTGCGGGATCGCCATCCGGCCAGCAGGTGGAACGCCGCCAGGGCCAGCAGGATCGCCGCCAATGCCAGGTGGCTGAGCCAGGACGTGGTGCCGATGTAGCGGTGCGAGCTGGCCAGCACCGTGCTGCGGGTCACCGCCATGGCGCCGCAGGCCATGGCCGCCGCCAGCAGGCTGAGCACCGGTAGCAGACGTGCGTAGGCGCCGTCAGCGCGCCAGCGACGGGCGCCGTGCAACACCGCGCCAAGCAGCGCCCAGATGATGAAGGCCGAGGTCTGCACCGGGTCCCAGTGCCACAGCTGGCCGTAGGTGAAATCTTCCATGGCCCAGGCCATGCCGACGCCAATGCCGGCGCTGAGGATCAGCCAGGCGCGACGGCTATAGCGCGGCATCACCCAGGCATAGGCGTGCCCGCCTCGCCCCAGCGCTTCGAGCGCGGCCCCGGCGGGCGCCAGCACCCAGGCATAGGCGCAGAGAATCAGCGGCGCGTGCAACGACATCCAGAACGTCTGCAGGTGCGCGTTCATGCCCTGGCTCGGCTGCGCCGCCAGCCAATCCCCCGGTGTCGCACTGAACGGCCCGAGCCAGGCGGCGGTGGCGGCATACCAGGCAGCGATCAGCGCCATGCCGCGCCCCGCCCAACCGGGCAGCGCGGCGCTTTTCAGGGCGATCGCCATGCAGAAGGTCGCCAGCAGCAGCACCGTGCCTTCGTCGCCACCCCAGAGATTGGAAAACTTCAGGTAGGCCGGCAGCCCCGCGCTGCTGTAGAGCCACGCATAACGCAGCTGAAAGTGGTCGGCCACCAGGTGCAACGCCAGCGCCAGGCAGGCGCCGCAGAGCGCACCGACGGCAATCGGCCAAGCCGGCCCTCGCCATTCATGGCGGATGGCGCCCAGGGCAATCAGACCCGCCAGCCCCCAGAGCAAAGCGTTGCCCACGCCGGGCAGCAACCACAGCAAAAGGCAGGTCAGCGCGGCGGCCGGCGGCCCCGCCATCCACGGCAACGACAGATGCATCCTCTTCAAGCCAGGCCTCCTTGTGCAGCGCCGACGCGGCGCTTGGCGAAACCCAGCGCTTTTCACGTTGCGTGCCAGGGGGGAAAATCCTTGTGAAACAGCAGGCTGCGCTCACGCGATGGGCAATGCGGCGTGGCAGATCGCGACAGCTGTAGCAGCCTGAGACAGCTCCACCCGTTATAGACGATGGTCTAACAGCAGAATGCCATCATCGAATACCGCTCCCGAGAAAGGCGCCAGCCAGACGCGTCACTTCCCACCGCTTGTCCAGAACAGGTGCCAATCCGCGCCAGCCGGGGCTTTTCCGGTGATGGCCAGTGGATATCCGCGGCAGGCCGATTATGCTTCTCATTGACCTTGCGACGTGCCGCAGGGCTGCCTGTATTCAAGCTTCGCGCAATCCGTACGACCTGACATCAGCCCTGGGCTCGAGTGCGGTAACGGTATTGAGGGACTCCGGCCCAACACAACAACAAGACGGAGACGAACATGGCACAGACATACAGCCCGTCCGCGGGCAACGCGCCTTCCACCGGAGTGACGAAGGAGGAGCGCAAGGTCATCTTTGCCTCCTCCCTGGGCACCGTTTTCGAGTGGTACGACTTCTACCTCTATGGCTCCCTGGCGGCGATCATCGCCAAGCACTTCTTCGCCGGGGTCAACGAAACCACCGCCTTCATCTTCGCCCTGCTGGCCTTCGCCGCCGGCTTCGCGGTGCGGCCCTTCGGCGCCATCGTGTTCGGCCGCCTGGGCGACATGATCGGGCGCAAGCACACCTTCCTCATCACCATCGTCATCATGGGCGTGTCCACCGCCGTAGTCGGCCTGCTACCGGCCTACTCCACCATCGGCGTCGCTGCGCCGATCATCCTCATCACCCTGCGCCTGCTGCAGGGCCTGGCGCTGGGCGGCGAGTACGGCGGCGCGGCGACCTACGTCGCCGAGCACGCGCCCAAGGGCAAGCGGGGCTTCTTCACCTCGTGGATCCAGACCACCGCGACCCTCGGCCTGTTCCTCTCGCTGCTGGTGATCATGGCCTGCCGCACCGTGCTCGGCACCGAGGCGTTCGAAGCCTGGGGCTGGCGGATTCCGTTCCTGCTGTCGATCCTGCTGCTGATCATCTCGGTGTACATCCGCCTGCAACTCGCCGAGTCGCCGGTGTTCATGAAGATGAAGGAAGAAGGCAAGGCCTCCAAGGCGCCGCTGACCGAGTCCTTCGGCCGCTGGGAGAACCTCAAGGTGGTGATCATGTCGCTGCTCGGCGGCACCGCCGGCCAGGCCGTGGTCTGGTACACCGGGCAGTTCTACGCGCTGTTCTTCCTGCTGCAGACACTGAAGATCGACCCGCAGACCGCCAACCTGCTGATCGCCGGCTCCCTACTGCTGGGCACACCGTTCTTCGTGTTCTTCGGCAGCCTGTCCGATCGCATCGGCCGCAAGAAGATCATCATGACCGGCTGCATCCTCGCGGCGCTGACCTACTTCCCGATCTTCCACGGGCTGACCCAGTTCGGTAACCCGGACGTGTTCGCCGCCCAGGAGAAGAACCCGGTGACGGTGGTCGCCGACCCGAGCGCCTGTGCCTTCCAGTTCGACCCGGTGGGCAAGGCTAAATTCGTCAGCTCCTGCGACATGGCCAAAAGCCTGCTGGCCAAGCGCGCGATCCCCTACGAAAACCTCAAGGCCGAAACGGGCGCCGTCGCCCAGGTGCACATCGGCGACAAGGTCATCGCCAGCTTCGAAGGGGCCGGCATGCCGGCGGCAGAGTTCAAGGTGCAGTCCGAAGTCTTCACCGCGCAACTGGCCGCCTCGCTGAAGGAAGCCGGCTACCCCGAGAAGGCCGACCCGGCGAAGATCAACCACCTGATGATGCTGGTGCTGCTGACCGTCCTGGTGATCTACGTGACCATGGTCTACGGCCCCATCGCCGCGTGGCTGGTAGAGCTGTTCCCGACGCGCATCCGCTACACCTCCATGTCGCTGCCCTACCACATCGGCAACGGCTGGTTCGGCGGCTTCCTGCCCACCGTCGCCTTCGCCATGGTGGCGGCCACCGGGGACATCTACTACGGGCTCTGGTACCCCATCGTCATTGCCGTGATGACGGCGGTGCTGGGCATTCTGTTCCTGCCGGAGACCAAGGACCGGGATATCACCCGCACCTGAGCCCGACGTCTCAGCCGCTGTCGCACAATGCGACAGCGGCTTTCCTTTTTCTTTTCCTCCATAAAAATAAAATCCTTTTAATTCATAAAGTTGCCTTCAATTTTCAGCCTTGGCACAGCCGTTGCGATGTCCCGCCTCAACGTTCCTGGAACAGACAACAAGAGGCCACCGCAATGCTCGCTTCCCTGCCCATCAAGCCCGAATCCCGCGCCTTCCTGCAGCGCGCGCCGAAGATGCTCATCGGTGCCGACTGGACCTCCGCCAGCGACGGCGCTCTGATGGACCTGCGCAATCCGGCCACCGGCGAAGTGCTCTGCCAGGTGCCGGCCGGCACCGTCGCCGATGTCGACCGCGCCGTGCGCGCCGCACGCCAGGCCTTCGATGACTCCGCCTGGAGCCGCACCCGCCCGCGTGAGCGGCAGAACCTGCTGTGGAAGCTCGCAAGCCTCATGGAACGCGACGCCGACCTGCTGGCCGAACTCGAGTGCCTGAACAATGGCAAGAGCGCCGCCGTCGCCCGCGTGATGGACGTGCAACTGGCCATCGACTTCCTGCGCTACATGGCCGGCTACGCCACCAAGATCGAAGGCAGCACGGTGGATGTGTCCATGCCGCTGATGCCCGACGGCGACTTCCACGGCTACATCCGCCGCGAAGCCGTCGGCGTGGTCGGCGCCATCGTCGCCTGGAACTTCCCGCTGCTGCTGGCCTGCTGGAAGCTCGGCCCGGCGCTGGCCACCGGCTGCTCGGTGGTGCTCAAGCCCGCCGACGAGACGCCGCTGTCCGCGCTGAAACTTGCCGAACTCGTCCTCGAAGCGGGCTACCCGGCCGGCATGTTCAACGTCGTCACCGGCACCGGCATCACCGCGGGCGCCGCCCTCTCCCACCACCCGCTGGTGGACAAGCTGACCTTCACCGGCTCCACCCCGGTGGGCAAGCAGATCGGCAAGGCGGCCATGGACAACATGACCCGCGTGACCCTGGAACTGGGCGGCAAGTCGCCGACCATCGTCATGGCCGACGCCGACCTGGCCACCGCCGCAGCCGGCGCCGCCCAGGCGATCTTCTTCAACCAGGGCCAGGTCTGCTGCGCCGGATCGCGCCTCTATGTGCAGCGCAAGCACTTCGACAACGTGGTGGCCGACATCGCCGGCATCGCCAACGGCATGAAGCTGGGCAACGGGCTCGACCCGAGCATCGACATGGGTCCGCTGATCTCCGCCAAGCAGCAGAAACGCGTGTTCGACTACATCGAACTGGGCCGCGACAAGGGCGCCACCATCGCCTGCGGCGGCGAGCAGTTCGGCCCCGGCTACTTCGTCAAGCCGACGGTGATCGTCGACGTCGACCAGAAGAACCCGCTGGTGCAGGAAGAGATCTTCGGCCCGGTGCTGGTCGCCCTGCCCTTCGACGACATCGAGGATGCCCTGCGCCTGGCCAACGACAGCCCCTACGGCCTCGGCGCGAGCGTCTGGTCCAACGACCTGGCGGCGGTGCACCGCATGGTGCCGCGCATCAAGTCCGGCTCGGTGTGGGTCAACTGCCACAGCGCGCTGGACCCGGCGTTGCCCTTCGGTGGCTACAAGATGTCCGGCCTCGGCCGCGAAATGGGCGCCGCCGCCATCGAGCACTACACCGAGCTGAAGTCGGTGCTGATTCGCCTGTAACTCTCCACTCGTCTACCTCATCCGCGCATCCTCTGTGCGGGTCTTGCATCCCCCGGACGCGGCAGCGCACGGGGGATTTTTTTGCGCTCAATCGCGATCCGGCGCTCCCAGCGGGAACAGTGTCCGCAGAGGTCGCGCATCCTCTACCGCGCGGGCGAAGGACGGGCGCGCCAGCAGGCGCGAACGGTAGGCGCGCAGGGTCGGGTAGCGGTCGCCGATGGGGTGGGTCCAGTCGGCGTAGAACAGCGAAGGAGCCGCGGCACAGTCGGCCAGGCTGAAGCTGTCACCCGCCGCCCAGGCGCGCCCGGCCAGTTCCTCTTCCAGCCAGGCGTAGGCCAGTTCGAGCTTGCTCACCGCGTGGGCCAGGCCTTCGGCGCGCTTGCTCGCCTCACCGCTCATGGCCCCCAGCACGGCGTGCTGCACCGGGGTCATCACGTGCCAGTCGAAGAAGCGGTCGAGGAAGCGCACGTCCAGCGCCTTCAGCGGATCGTCCGGCAACAGCCGCACCGGGCCGGGATGCTTCAGGTGGAGGTACTCGATGATGATGCTGGTCTCGGCGACGCTGTGCTCACCGTCGAGCAGCACCGGGAACTTCGCCAGCGGCCACAGGCGCAGCCAGTGCGCACCGTTGTCCGGCTCATCCGGGCCCAGGCCGCGGAACTCGAAGGGCGTGGCGTTCTCGTACAGCGCGATCAGCACCTTCTGCGTGTAGGAGGAAAAGAGATGGCCGAAAAGGACAAGGGACATGGCGGAATTACCTGGGGTGGACCAAAGCCTTGAGCCTAGCCCCGAATGCAGGGGAGCGACCGACGGCCCCGCCGACCGGCCATGTCGTTTTTGGCGATGCCCACGACGATGTCGAGTAACTCACAGCTCAGCCACTGCCTTAGCTTGAGTCTCACGGCGCCCCCATTCCCAGCCCGCCCACGGCCATCGGGCGTTCACGGTTGACGCTTGCCCACAGGAGAACCGCCAATTGGTCGAACGCCGCCAGTTCAGTGGGGCCATGCAGAGGCGCAACCTGCGCTATCTCGACGGAGAGTCCCGGGAGCCCGGCCGTCTCGCGCGGGTAGGCTTCCTGCTGCTGGAGCACTTCTCCCTGCCGGCCTTCACCCAGGCTCTGGATACTCTGGTCACCGCCAACCTCATCCGCGCACAGACCTTCGCCACCCAGACCTTCAGCCTCGATGGCGAGTCGGTCACCAGCGACCTGGGCCTGGTGATCTGCCCCGGCGCGACACTGACCTCGGCGCAACTCGCCGAGCTCGACCTGCTGGTGGTCTGCGGCGGCTTGCGCACCTCGCTGCGCGCGATCCCCGAGCTGACGCGCCTGCTGCGGATCGCCGCCGACCGCGGCATCGCCCTCGCCGGCCTGTGGAACGGCGCCTGGTTCCTCGGCCAGGCGGGCCTGCTGGACGGCTACCGTTGCGCCATCCACCCGGAGAACCGCGCGGCGCTGGCGGAGATCGCCCGGCACAGCGATGTCACCAGCGAGAGCTACCAGGCCGACCGCGACCGCCTCACCGCCGCCAGCCCCACCGGCGCCTTCAACCTGGTGCTGGAGTGGATCAACGCGCGCCACGGCCGCGAACTGGTGGACGCCATCGTCGACATCCTGGCCTTCGAGGAGTCGCGCTTCCGCCGCACTCGCCCCGCACTGCACGAGAAGCTCAGCGAGCCATTGCGCGAGGCGATCAACCTGATGAGCGCGAACATCGAGGAACCGCTGAGCCAGGACCAGCTGTCGAACTACGTCGGGCGCTCCAAGCGGCAGATCGAGCGACTGTTCCAGGACCAACTGGGCACCACGCCGGTACGCTATTACCTGGAGCTGCGCATTACCGAAAGCCGTCGCCTGCTGCAGCATTCCAGCCTGCCGATGTACGAGGTGGGGCTGGCCTGCGGCTT
>OGQD01000793.1_pt1 | contig 22309 bp, 18 predicted proteins | sample 1553091 | NCBI WGS metagenome assembly OGQD01 (sample SAMEA2580290, study PRJEB22360) | human gut metagenome | biome: human gut; feature: human-associated habitat; material: faeces | place: Denmark | collected 2008/2010
CCGAGTTCGCCACCGACACCGCCTACATGTACTCGACCTACGAGGAAGAGTGCGAGGCCAACCCGTCCGGCCGCGACAAGATCATGATCCTCGGCGGCGGTCCGAACCGCATCGGCCAGGGCATCGAATTCGACTACTGCTGCGTGCACGCGGCGCTGGCGATGCGCGAAGACGGCTACGAGACCATCATGGTCAACTGCAACCCGGAAACCGTCTCCACCGACTACGACACCTCCGACCGCCTGTACTTCGAGCCGGTCACCCTGGAGGACGTGCTGGAGATCGTCCGTGTCGAGCAGCCGAAAGGCGTGATCGTGCAGTACGGCGGTCAGACCCCGTTGAAGCTCTGCCGCGCCCTGGAAGAGGCCGGCGTGCCGATCATCGGCACCAGCCCGGACGCCATCGACCGTGCCGAAGACCGCGAGCGCTTCCAGCAGATGGTGCAGCGCCTCAACCTGCGCCAGCCGGCCAACGGCACTGCGCGCAGCGAGGACGAGGCCCTGGCTCACTCCAAGGCCATCGGCTACCCGCTGGTGGTGCGCCCGTCCTACGTGCTGGGCGGCCGCGCGATGGAGATCGTCTACCAGGAAGAAGAACTCAAGCGCTACATGCGCGAGGCCGTGAAGGTCTCCAACGACAGCCCGGTGCTGCTCGACCACTTCCTCAATTGCGCCATCGAAGTGGACGTGGACGCGGTGTGCGACGGCGAGACCGTGGTGATCGGCGCGATCATGCAGCACATCGAACAGGCCGGCGTGCACTCCGGTGACTCCGCCTGCTCGCTGCCGCCGTACTCGCTGCCGGGGCACATCCAGGACGAGATCCGCGAGCAGGTCAAGAAGATGGCTCTGGAACTCGGCGTGGTCGGCCTGATGAACGTGCAGATGGCCGTGCAGGGCGAGGACATCTTCGTCATCGAAGTGAACCCGCGCGCCTCGCGGACGGTGCCGTTCGTCTCCAAGTGCATCGGCGAGTCGCTGGCCAAGGTGGCCGCCCGCGTCATGGCCGGCAAGAGCCTGGCCGAGCTGGGCTTCACCCGGGAGATCATCCCGCCGTTCTTCAGCGTCAAGGAGGCGGTGTTCCCCTTCGCCAAGTTCCCGGGCGTCGACCCGATCCTCGGCCCGGAGATGAAATCCACCGGCGAGGTGATGGGTGTCGGCGACAGCTTCGGCGAGGCCTTCGCCAAGGCCCAGCTGGGCGCCAGCGAGATCCTGCCGAACGCGGGTGTCGCCTTCATCAGCGTCCGCGAGGATGACAAGGCGCAGGCCGTCGAGGTGGCTCGCGACCTGGTCGCTCTGGGCTTCGAAGTTGTCGCCACCGCCGGCACCGCCAAGGTGATCGAGGCTGTCGGCCTGCCGGTGCGCCGCGTCAACAAGGTGACGGAAGGCCGTCCGCACGTGGTCGACATGATCAAGAATGACGAGGTCACCCTGATCATCAACACCACCGAGGGTCGCCAGTCCATCGCCGACTCCTACTCCATCCGTCGTAACGCCCTGCAGCACAAGATCTACTGCACCACCACCATTGCGGCGGGGCAGGCGATCTGTGAGGCGCTCAAGTTCGGTCCCGAGAAGACCGTGCGCCGGCTGCAGGATCTGCATGCAGGAATCAAGGCATGAGCAAGTTCCCCATGACAGTCCAGGGCGCGCGTGCCCTGGAAGAAGAACTGAAGAACCTCAAGATCGAACGCCCGAAGATCAGCCAGGCCATCGCCGAGGCGAGAGAGCTGGGCGATCTCAAGGAAAACGCCGAATACCACGCCGCGCGTGAGCAGCAGGGGCTGGCCGAGGCGCGCATCCGCGACATCGAGGCCAAGCTGTCGAACGCTCACATCATCGACGTCACTACCGTGCCGCGTACCGGCAAGGTGATCTTCGGTACCACCGTCGACATCGCCAACTGTGATACCGACGAGACCGTGACCTACCAGATCGTTGGCGAGGACGAGGCCGACATCAAGATCGGCAAACTGTCGGTCAGCTCGCCCATCGCCCGTGCCCTTGTGGGCAAGGAAGAGGGTGACGTGGTGGCGGTGAAGACCCCCAGTGGCCTGGTCGAGTACGAGATTGTCGAAGTCCGCCATATCTAAGCGTCGTCCGCCGCGCGCGGGTATAGCCATCTGGCAGCTGGCCCAGACCTTCTGGGTCGGCGGCCTCTGGCTGTTTCACTTCGTCGTGTTGCCCGCGCTGGAGAAGATGGGCTTTGCACCGCTGTTGATCCAGGAGGTCAATGCGGCGCTGAGCCCACTGCTGATCGGCTTCGCCGGTTTCTGCGTGCTGCTGCAGGGCGCGGTGGTGGTGCAGGCGGAGGGGCTGACCAGCCTGTGGCGGGACCTGCGCGGCCAGGTGCTGCTGCTCTCGCTGGCCATGGCCGTGGCGTTCTTCGCCGTGCGCCACTGGGAGCTGGGCGCCGAGCGCTGGATGCTGTTCAGCTATCTGGTGATGGCCGTCTGCGGCCTGGTCCTGGTGCTGCAGCCGCTGCCGGGGCGGCGTAGCGGTTGAGCCGATACCGCTATCAGGCCTGATAGCGGTGGATGTTGGACAGGTTCTTGTTCGGCTTGGGGTTCCGGCGGTAGACCAGGGCCATCTTGCCGATCACCTGGACCAGTTCGCAGCGGCCGGCGGCGGCCAGTTCGTCGATCAGGGCGCGGCGGTCGTCGCGCTCGGTCAGGCGGAACTGCACTTTGATCAGCTCGTGGTCGTTGAGCGCGCGCTCCAGCTCGGCCAGTACGCCCTCGGTCAGGCCATTCTCGGCCACGGTCAATACCGGTTTCAGGTGGTGGCCGATAGATTTGAAGTGTTTCTTCTGTTCGTTGGTAAGCGCCATAATCTGACCCTGTTGCTAGGAAAGCCGGTTCCGCTCGATGGGATGGCTGGAGCCACTGCCCACTCCGATGCCGGTGCGCCGGTCGAAAAACGGCGTAGTCTACCCGAGCCGACTCGGGCGCGCCCGTTTCTATTCGGGCGAGGGCCTCGGTGGCCCGTTCCAAGACTAGCCCGTGCCGGCTGAAAGAGAACATCATCGGCGGCGCGCAGACTTCCGGGCCAGGGCGACCTCGCTGGTGCCGCTTGTAAGGCGATCGGCGGCAATCCGGTGGGCCTTGTGTTTTCCCGCGTGGCCCCCATATGAGTGGTGTGAGTACGGCCGGCGCGAGCAGTGCCTGCTGGCCCGTGGCTATCGCGGCGCCTAGACTTGAACTGGCGGGGATGAGGCCCGGTCCGATGATTGAGGTCTCATAAAGGGTTACAGACGGTTCCTGCCCCGGAGCAGGGGTTGTGTAGTAAGTTAGGTTGGTAAATCCACCAGCCGTCATGCGGAGCGCGTTTCAGGACGGGGCTCGCTTCAGAGGGTAGCGAATTGAACGACATGGCAAAGAACCTGATCCTGTGGCTGATCATCGCAGCCGTCCTGGTCACGGTGATGAACAACTTCTCCAGCCCCAGCGAAGCCGGCAAGCTGAACTACTCCGAATTCATCCAGCAGGTCCAGGAAGGCAAGGTCAGGCAAGTCACTGTCGATGGCTACATCATCAGCGGCAAGAATCTCGACGGTACTACCTTCGAGACCGTCCGCCCGGCCATCGAGGACCGTGGTCTGATCAAGGACCTGATCGACAACAACGTCGAGATCGTCGGCAAGCAGCCGGAGCGCCAGAGCATCTGGACCCAGCTGCTGGTGGCCAGCTTCCCGATCCTGGTGATCATCGCCGTGTTCATGTTCTTCATGCGCCAGATGCAGGGCGGTGGCGGTGGCCGCGGCGGCCCGATGAGCTTCGGCAAGTCCAAGGCGCGCCTGCTCTCCGAAGACCAGGTCAAGACCACGCTGGCCGACGTCGCCGGCTGCGACGAGGCCAAGGAAGAAGTCGGCGAGCTGGTCGAGTTCCTGCGTGACCCGGGCAAGTTCCAGCGCCTGGGTGGTCGCATCCCGCGCGGCGTGCTGATGGTTGGCCCGCCCGGCACCGGCAAGACGCTGCTGGCCAAGGCCATCGCCGGCGAGGCCAAGGTGCCGTTCTTCACCATTTCCGGTTCCGACTTCGTCGAGATGTTCGTCGGTGTCGGCGCCAGCCGTGTGCGTGACATGTTCGAGCAGGCCAAGAAGCACGCTCCGTGCATCATCTTCATCGACGAGATCGATGCCGTCGGCCGCCATCGTGGCGCCGGCCTGGGCGGCGGTCACGACGAGCGCGAGCAGACCCTCAACCAGTTGCTGGTGGAGATGGACGGTTTCGAGATGAATGACGGCATCATCGTCATCGCCGCCACCAACCGTCCGGACGTGCTGGACCCGGCCTTGCTGCGCCCCGGCCGCTTCGACCGCCAGGTAGTGGTCGGTCTGCCGGATATCCGTGGTCGCGAGCAGATCCTGAAAGTACATATGCGCAAGGTGCCGGTGGGCGACAACGTCGAGCCCGCGGTCATTGCCCGCGGCACTCCGGGCTTCTCCGGTGCCGACCTGGCCAACCTGGTCAACGAGGCGTCGCTGTTCGCCGCCCGTGCCAGCAAACGCCTGGTAGAAATGAAGGAGTTCGAGCTGGCCAAGGACAAGATCATGATGGGCGCCGAGCGCAAATCCATGGTCATGTCCGAGAAGGAAAAGCTCAACACCGCCTACCACGAGGCCGGCCACGCCATCGTCGGTCGCCTGGTGCCGGAGCATGATCCGGTCTACAAGGTGTCGATCATTCCGCGCGGCCGCGCCCTGGGCGTGACCATGTTCCTCCCCGAGGAAGATCGCTACAGCCTGTCCAAGCGTGCTCTGGAAAGCCAGATCTGCTCGCTGTTCGGCGGTCGCATCGCCGAGGAGATGACCCTGGGCTTCGATGGTGTCACCACCGGTGCGTCCAACGACATCATGCGCGCTACCCAGATCGCCCGGAACATGGTGACCAAGTGGGGCCTGTCCGAGAAGCTCGGTCCGCTGATGTACGCGGAGGAGGAGGGCGAGGTGTTCCTCGGTCGCAGCGCCGGCAGCCAGCACACCAACGTGTCCGGCGAGACCGCCAAGCAGATCGACCAGGAAGTGCGCCGTATCATCGACGAGAGCTACTCCACGGCGAAGCGCCTGCTGGAAGAAAACCGCGACAAGCTGGACATGATGGCCGACGCGCTGATGAAGTACGAGACCATCGACTCCGAGCAGATCGACGACATCATGTCCGGGCGTGCGCCCCGCGAGCCGCGCGACTGGCAGGGTGGCTCCGGCACCCCGACGCCGAAGGAGCAGGTCGAGCGTCCCGAAGCTCCGATCGGCGGTCCGGCGGGCGAACACTAAGGTTCACCGATGACCGTTGCGCAGTACCCGACCCGACTGTCCTGTGGCAGTCGGGTTCTCGACCTTTCCGTGTCCCATGTCATGGGCATTCTCAACGTCACTCCCGATTCCTTCTCCGACGGTGGCCGTTTCGCTGCGCGTGATGCAGCCTTGCGCCATGCCGAGCGGATGGTCGCGGCCGGCGCGACGCTGATCGATGTCGGGGGGGAGTCCACCCGCCCCGGTGCTCGGCCTGTTTCTCCGGTCGAAGAACTGGAGCGTGTCGCGCCGGTGGTCGAGGCGCTCGCTGTGGAGCTGGACGTGGTCATTTCCCTGGATACCTCGACGCCTGCCGTCATGCGCGAGGGCGCTCGGCTGGGAGCGGGGCTGATCAACGACGTGCGCGCCCTGCGTCGTGACGGTGCCCTCGAGGCGGCGGCCGACACCGGCCTGCCGGTTTGCCTGATGCACATGCTCGGCGAGCCCGGGACCATGCAGCAGGACCCTCGCTACGACGACGTGGTGGGCGAGGTGTGCGCCTTTCTCGAACAGCGCATGGCGGCCTGTGTCGAGGCTGGTGTCGCGCGCGAGCGGATCGTTCTTGATCCCGGATTCGGTTTCGCCAAGACTCTCGATCACAACCTGAGCCTGTTCAAGCATCTGGACGTGGTGCGCGCGCTTGGCCGGCCGTTGCTGGTCGGCGTGTCGCGCAAGAGCATGATCGGTCAGGCCTTGGGGCGCGAGGTGCATGAGCGCCTGTACGGCGGCATCGCCCTGGCGGCCCTGGCGGTGGCAAATGGCGCCTGTATCCTGCGCGTCCACGACGTCGCGGAAACCGTTGATGCGGTGCGTATGATCGCCGCGGTGCAGGCAGCAGAATAAGTAGTTGGAGTGATCATGAGCAGAAAGTATTTCGGTACCGATGGTATCCGCGGCCATGTCGGCCAGTTCCCCATCACTCCGGAGTTCATCCTCAAGTTGGGCTGGGCTGCCGGGATGGCGTTCAGGAAGCAGGGCAAGTGCCGCATCCTGATCGGCAAGGACACCCGGATTTCCGGCTACCTGTTCGAGTCCGCGCTCGAGTCCGGCCTGCTGGCCGCGGGCGCCGACGTGATGCTGCTCGGCCCCATGCCGACGCCGGCCATCGCCTACCTCACCCGAACCTTCCAGGCGGAGGCGGGCATCGTCATCAGCGCTTCGCACAATCCGCACCATGACAACGGCTTCAAGTTCTTCTCGGGGCTCGGCACCAAGCTGCCGGACGAGATCGAGCTGATGATCGAGGAGCTGCTCGACCAGCCGATGACCGTGGTCGAGTCGGAGCAGCTCGGCAAGGTCACCCGCATCAACGACGCGGCTGGCCGCTACATCGAGTTCTGCAAGTCCAGCGTGCCCAACCACACCAGTTTCGCCGGCATCAAGGTGGTGCTCGATTGTGCCCATGGCGCGACCTACAAGGTGGCGCCCAGCGTGTTCCGCGAGCTGGGCGCGCAGGTTTCGGTGATCTCCGCCCAACCCAATGGCCTGAACATCAACGACGCCTGCGGCTCGACCCATGTCGAGGCGTTGCAGGCCGAGGTGCTGGCCCAGCAGGCCGACCTGGGTATCGCCTTTGACGGCGATGGCGACCGGGTGCTGATGGTCGACCACACCGGCGCCGTGGTCGATGGTGACGAACTGCTGTACATCATCGCCCGTGATCTGCACGAGCGCGGCAAGCTCCAGGGCGGCGTGGTCGGCACGCTAATGAGCAACCTGGGGCTGGAGCTGGCACTCGGCGAGCTGGGCATTCCCTTCGTGCGTGCCAAGGTCGGCGACCGCTATGTGATGGCCGAGCTGCAGGGGCGTGGCTGGCAGCTTGGTGGCGAGAATTCCGGGCATCTGGTCTGCTGCCAGCACACCACCACCGGCGATGCGATCATCGCCGCGCTGCAGGTGCTGATGGCGCTCAAACGCTCGGACAAGACCCTGGCCGAGGCGCGCCTGGCGCTGCGCAAGTGCCCGCAGGTGCTGATCAATGTGCGCTTCAGCGGTGATGTCGATCCGGTGAGTCACGTAGCCGTGCAGGATGCCTGCTCGCATGTCACCGAGCGCATGGCGGGGCGCGGTCGCGTGCTGCTGCGCAAGTCAGGCACCGAGCCTCTGGTGAGGGTTATGGTGGAGGGTGACGACGAGGCGCAGGTCCGTGGCTACGCCGAGGAACTGGCCAAGGTCGTCGCCGAAGTCTGTGCCTGATTCGGCTTGCTAGTGCATAAGCTCTTGGGTAACATCTGCGCCCACTTTGAACGACGAGGTCTGGCATGCGTCGCCCCCTGGTAGCTGGTAACTGGAAAATGCACGGTACCCGCGCCAGCGTCGCAGAGCTGATCAAGGGCCTTCGTCAACTGGCGTTGCCGAGTGGTGTCGAGGTGGCGGTGATGCCGCCCTGTCTGTACATCACTCAGGTCCTGGCCGGGTTGGAAGGCAAGGCCATCACGGTGGGCGCGCAGAATAGCGCGGTCGAGCCGATGCAGGGTGCTCTGACCGGCGAGATCGCGCCGAGCCAGTTGGCCGATGCGGGTTGCAGCATGGTGCTGGTCGGGCATTCGGAGCGTCGCCTGATCCTTGGCGAGCGTGACGAGCAGATCAGCCGCAAGTTCGCCGCGGCTCAGTCCTGTGGCCTGGTTCCGGTGCTGTGCATCGGTGAGTCGCTGGAGCAGCGTCAGGCCGGCAAGACGCTCGAAGTGGTCGCCGCCCAGTTGGGTAGTGTGATCGAAGAGCTGGGTGTAGGTGCCTTCGCTCGGGCTGTGGTGGCTTACGAGCCGGTTTGGGCCATCGGTACCGGTCTGACCGCTTCGTCGCAGCAGGCCCAGGAAGTACATGCAGCCATCCGCGCTCAACTGGCGGCGGAGAATGCCGAAGTGGCGCGTGGCGTAAGAATTCTGTATGGCGGCAGTGTCAAGGCCGCCAATGCTGCCGAGTTGTTCGGCATGCCGGATATCGACGGGGGGCTCATTGGTGGAGCTTCCTTGAACGCAGATGAGTTTGGCGCGATCTGTCGTGCCGCAGGAAACTGATAAATGCTGGAAACAGTCGTAATCGTCGTACATCTGTTGGGCGCCATCGGTGTCGTCGGCCTGGTGCTGCTGCAGCAGGGCAAGGGCGCGGATGCCGGGGCCTCCTTCGGCGCTGGCGCCTCGGGCACCGTATTCGGCAGCCAAGGTTCCGCTACCTTTATGAGTCGCTTTACTGCTATACTCGCTGCAGTTTTTTTCATTACCAGCTTGGGTTTAGCCTACTTTGCTAAAGAAAAAGCTGATAATCTGACGCAGGCTGGTCTGCCGGATCCGGCGGTTCTGGAAGTGCAGCAGGAGAAGCCGGCGGTAGAAGATGTTCCAGTGCTCGAAGAACAAAAACCGGCAGCCGACAAGGCTGATGTACCTCAGGTTCCAGAGCAGCAGTAATACCCTCTTTGCCGAGGTGGTGGAATTGGTAGACACGCTACCTTGAGGTGGTAGTGGCCATAGGCTGTAGGGGTTCGAGTCCCCTCCTCGGTACCATATTTCGGTGAGGCCCGCAGGTTCTGCGGGCCTCGTCGTTTCCAGGGGTTCGGTTGACCCTAGTGGTCAAGGCCCGTATACTCTTGGCCCAGCTTTGGCGCGGGGTGACGGTCCGACAGCTTTTCGGGCTCTCTGATCGATGCTGGTTCACCGGCACCGTGCCAGTAGTAAAAAAGCCCCTTATCAGGGGCTTTTTGCTAGCTGACAGTCCGCCATCCGGTTCGGGTGGCTCGATGGATGGGCGTTTCGCCCATTTTTTATTTCTACGGCATGCGCGGAGGGCTTCGGGTGTCGAGCAAGCTGGAACAGTTGCAGGCCATGTTGGCCCCGGTGGTCGAGTCTCTCGGCTACCAATGCTGGGGAATCGAATTCATCTCCCAGGGGAGGCATTCCCTCCTGCGCGTCTATATCGATCATGCCAACGGCATCCTGATCGACGACTGCGAGGCGGTCAGCCGCCAGGTCAGTGCCGTGCTGGATGTCGAGGATCCGATCAGCAGCGAGTACACCCTCGAGGTGTCGTCGCCCGGCATGGACCGGCCGCTGTTCACCCTCGAGCAGTTCGCCGGGCATGCCGGCGAGCAGGTGAAGATCAAGCTGCGCTCGCCCTTCGAGGGGCGACGCAATTTCCAGGGTCTCCTCCGTGGTGTGGAGGAGCAGGACGTGGTGGTGCTGGTGGATGACCACGAATTCCTGTTGCCGATCGATCTGATCGACAAGGCCAACATTATTCCCCGTTTTGACTGAGACGCGGATCCCGCGGATCCAATGGATTGCGAAAGGCGAGGCGTACGATGAGTAAAGAAGTACTGCTGGTTGTAGAGTCGGTCTCCAATGAAAAGGGTGTGCCGGCCGCTGTAATTTTCGAGGCGCTGGAGCTGGCTCTGGCGACTGCGACGAAGAAGCGCTTCGACGATGAAGTCGAGCTGCGTGTGGCGATCAATCGTCAGACCGGCAACTACGAGACTTTCCGTCGTTGGGAGGTGGTTGCCGAGGATGATCTGGAAAACCCGGCAGCCCAGCTGACTGTTGAAGAGGCCCAGGCGCGCGAGCCCGGCGCCAAGCTCGGCGATTTCGTCGAGGAGCCGGTCGAGTCCATCGAGTTCGGCCGAATCGCCGCGCAGACTGCGAAGCAGGTCATCGTGCAGAAGGTGCGCGAGGCCGAGCGGGCCCAGGTGGTCGACGCCTATCGTGAACGCGTGGGCGAAATCATTTCCGGCACCGTGAAGAAGGTCACCCGCGACAGCGTGATCGTCGACCTCGGCAACAACGCCGAGGCGCTGCTGGCCCGCGAAGACATCATCCCGCGCGAGACCTTCCGCGTCGGTGCCCGCATGCGTGCCCTGCTCAAGGAAATCCGCACCGAGAACCGTGGTCCGCAACTGATCCTGTCGCGCACCGCGCCGCAGATGCTGATCGAGCTGTTCACCATCGAAGTGCCGGAAATCGCCGAGGGCCTGATCGAAGTGATGGCCGCCTCCCGCGATCCGGGATCGCGCGCCAAGATCGCCGTGCGTTCCAAGGACAAGCGCATCGACCCGCAGGGCGCCTGCATCGGCATGCGCGGTTCGCGTGTCCAGGCCGTCTCCGGCGAGATCGGTGGCGAGCGCGTGGACATCGTGCTGTGGGACGAGAACGTCGCCCAGTTCGTAATCAACGCGATGGCACCGGCCGAAGTGGCCGCGATCATCGTCGATGAAGATACGCATGCCATGGACATCGCCGTGGCCGAAGACAATCTCGCCCAGGCCATCGGTCGCGGCGGCCAGAACGTGCGCCTGGCCAGCCAGCTGACCGGCTGGACGCTGAACGTGATGACCGAGGCCGACATCCAGGCCAAGCAGCAGGCCGAGACCGGCGACATCCTGCAGAACTTCATCGACGAGCTGGATGTGGATGAAGAACTGGCCCAGGTGCTGGTCGAGGAAGGTTTCACCAGCCTGGAAGAAATCGCCTACGTGCCGATGGAAGAGATGCTCAGCATCGACGGTTTCGACGAGGACATCGTCAACGAGCTGCGCGCCCGCGCCAAGGACCGTCTGCTGACCAAGGCCATCGCCACCGAAGAGAAGCTGGCTGATGCCCAGCCCGCCGAAGACCTGCTGTCCCTGGATGGCATGGACAAGACCCTGGCGCAGGAGCTGGCGGTTCGTGGCGTGGTGAATCGCGAAGACCTGGCCGAGCAGTCCATCGACGACCTGCTCGACATCGACGGCATGGATGAAGAGCGTGCCGGCAAGCTGATCATGGCCGCTCGAGCCCACTGGTTCGAGTAAAGCGGTAGCGGCCTGAGGAGAGAAATGCATGACGCAAGTCACGGTGAAAGAACTGGCCCAAGTGGTCGATACGCCAGTGGAGCGCCTGCTGCAGCAGATGCGCGAGGCAGGTTTGCCCCACACCAGCGCCGAACAGGTGGTAACCGACAACGAGAAGCAGGCCCTGCTGGCTCACCTCAAGGGTAGCCACGGCGAAAAGCTGGAAGAGCCTCGCAAGATCACTCTGCAGCGCAAGACCACCACTACCCTGAAGGTTGCCGGTAGCAAGACCATCAGTGTGGAAGTGCGCAAGAAGAAGACCTACGTCAAGCGCAGCCCGGCCGAGATCGAGGCCGAGAAGCAGCGCGAGCTGGAAGAGCAGCGTGCCGCCGAAGAGGCTGCCCGTCTGAAGGCCGAGGAAGAGGCCCGCAAGCAGGCCGAGGTCGAAGCCCGCAAGCAGCAGGACGCCGCTGCCCTGGCATCCGTTGCTCCCGCGGCGGAAGCGTCCCCGGGCGCAGCCGTGGCTGCCGAAGCCGCTCCTGCCGCCGCCAAGAAGGAAGAGCCTCGCCGCGTCGAAAAAGAGAAAGAGAAGCCGGCACGCAGTGACGACGACGAACGTCGCGATCGCAAGCATGCCCAGCATCGCCCGACTCTCAAGGACAAGGCCCCGACTCCTCGCGTCGCTCCGCGCAGCACCGACGAAGAAGTCGACGACTACCGTCGTCGCGGCGGTCGCATGAAGCCGAAGAAGCGTAACCAGCACGGGTTCCAGAGCCCGACAGGACCTATTGTGCGTGAAGTAGCGATCGGCGAGACCATTACCGTTGGCGACCTGGCTGCCCAGATGTCGGTCAAGGGCGCCGAAGTGGTCAAGTTCATGTTCAAGATGGGCTCCCCGGTGACCATCAACCAGGTCCTGGACCGCGAGACCGCGCAGCTGGTCGCCGAGGAAATGGGCCACAAGGTCAAGCTGGTCAGCGAGAATGCGCTCGAAGAGCAACTGGCCGAATCGCTGAAGTTCGAAGGCGAGGCCTTCTCCCGTGCGCCGGTCGTGACCGTGATGGGCCACGTCGACCATGGCAAGACCTCCCTGCTCGACTACATCCGTCGTGCCAAGGTAGCGGCGGGCGAAGCCGGCGGCATCACTCAGCACATCGGTGCCTACCACGTGGAAACCGACCGCGGCATGGTCACCTTCCTCGATACCCCCGGCCACGCCGCATTTACCCAGATGCGTGCCCGTGGAGCCCAGGCGACCGACATCGTGATCCTGGTGGTGGCGGCCGACGACGGCGTCATGCCGCAGACCCAGGAAGCCGTGCAGCACGCGAAAGCGGCTGGCGTGCCGATCGTGGTCGCGGTGAACAAGATGGACAAGCCGGAAGCCAACCCGGACAACATCAAGAACGGCCTGGCCGCGCTGGATGTGATTCCGGAAGATTGGGGCGGCGATGCGCCGTTCGTGGGTGTCTCGGCGAAGGCCGGTACCGGTATCGATGAGTTGCTGGAGGCCGTGCTGCTGCAGGCCGAAGTGCTCGAACTCACCGCTACTCCGTCGGCCCCGGGCCGTGGTGTCGTGGTCGAGTCGCGCCTGGACAAGGGCCGTGGCCCGGTGGCCACCGTGCTGGTCCAGGACGGCACACTGCGTCAGGGCGACATGGTCCTGGTCGGCGTCAACTATGGCCGCGTGCGCGCCATGCTCGACGAGAACGGCAAGGCCATCAAGGAAGCCGGTCCGTCCATCCCGGTCGAGATCCTCGGCCTGGACGGCACGCCGGATGCCGGTGACGAGGTGACCGTGGTCGCCGACGAGAAGAAGGCCCGCGAAGTGGCCCTGTTCCGTCAGGGCAAGTTCCGCGAAGTGAAGCTGGCCCGCGCTCACGCCGGCAAGCTGGAAAACATCTTCGAGAACATGGGCCAGGAAGAGAAGAAGACGCTCAACATCGTCCTCAAATCCGACGTCCGTGGCTCCCTGGAGGCGCTGCAGGGCTCGCTCAGCGGCCTGGGTAACGACGAAGTGCAGGTGCGCGTGGTCGGTGGCGGCGTCGGTGGTATCACCGAATCCGATGCCAACCTGGCGCTGGCCTCCAACGCGGTGTTGTTCGGCTTCAACGTGCGTGCCGATGCCGGCGCGCGCAAGATCGTCGAGGCCGAAGGCCTGGACATGCGTTACTACAACGTGATCTACGACATCATCGAAGACGTCAAGAAAGCCCTGACCGGCATGCTCGGCAGCGATGTTCGCGAGAACATCCTGGGCACCGCCGAAGTGCGTGACGTGTTCCGTTCGCCGAAGTTCGGCGCCGTCGCTGGCTGCATGGTCATCGAGGGCACCGTTCACCGCAACCGTCCGATCCGCGTACTGCGCGACGACGTGGTGATCTTCGAGGGCGAGCTGGAGTCGCTGCGTCGCTTCAAGGACGACGTCGCCGAAGTGCGTAACGGCATGGAGTGCGGTATCGGCGTGAAGAGCTACAACGACGTCAAGGTCGGGGACAAGATCGAAGTGTTCGAGAAGGTCCAGGTGGCTCGTACCCTGTAAGGGACGGCCCGCAACACCGGACGCCCGGCCCCGCATCAGCGCGGCCGGGCGTTTGCCGCTTTTGAGCCCGCTGGCCGTGTCGGCGGGAGAGGTAGGAAAAATGGCCAAAGAATATAGCCGCACCCAGCGCATCGGCGATCAGATGCAACGCGAGCTGGCGCAGTTGATCCCGCGCGAGGTCAAGGACCCGCGCCTGGGTTTCGTCACCATCACTGCCGTCGATGTCAGCCGTGACGTCGGCCACGCCAAGGTGTTCGTCACCCTGATGGGCGAGAACGACACCGACAAGATCAAGCTCAACCTGGAAGTGCTCAACGATGCCGCCGGTTACCTGCGCATGCTGCTGGGTAAGGCGATGAAGCTGCGCAGCGTGCCGCAGCTGCATTTCCACTACGACGAGAGCATCTCGCGCGGCGCCCATCTGTCGGCGCTGATCGAGCGTGCGGTTTCCGAAGACAGCAAGCATCAGGACGATTGAGCGTGGCCCAGGTAAAACGTATCCGCCGCAATGTCAGCGGCATCCTGGTCCTCGACAAGCCGCGCGGCATGAGTTCCAACCAGGCCCTGCAGAAGGTGCGCTGGTTGCTCAATGCCGAGAAGGCCGGGCACACCGGCAGCCTCGATCCGCTGGCCACCGGCGTGCTGCCGCTGTGCTTCGGCGAGGCCACCAAGTTCTCCCAGTACCTGCTGGATGCCGACAAGGGCTACGAGACCGTGGCCCAGCTGGGCGTCACCACCACCACCGGCGATGCCGAGGGGGAAGTGCTCGAACGCCGCGAGGTGACCGTCGGTCGGGACGCCGTGGAGGCGCAGCTGCCGCGTTTCCGTGGTGAAATCAAGCAGATACCGCCGATGTATTCGGCCCTGAAGAAGGACGGCCAGCCGCTGTACAAGCTGGCACGGGCCGGCGAAGTAGTGGAGCGCGAGGCGCGATCTGTTACTATCGCGCGCCTGGATTTGCTGGGACTGGAGAATGCGCAGCTGCGTCTCTCCGTCGCCTGCAGCAAGGGCACCTATATCCGTACCCTGGTGGAGGATCTAGGTCGCGAGCTGGGCTGTGGCGCCCACGTCGCCGAGCTGCGTCGCACCCAGGCCGGGCCGTTCGGCCTGGCACAGACGGTGACGTTGGAAGAACTGGAGCGCGTGCACGCCGAAGGCGGCAACGAGGCGCTGGATCGCTTCCTGCTGCCGTCGGACAGTGGCCTGGAGCACTGGCCGCTGCTGCAGTTCAGCGAGCACAGCTCGTACTACTGGCTGCATGGCCAGCCGGTGCGCGCCCCGGAAGCGCCGAAGTTCGGCATGGTCCGGGTGCAGGATCACAACGGTCGCTTCATCGGCATCGGTGAAGTGAGCGAAGACGGGCGCATCGCGCCGAAGCGATTGATCTACACCGGCACCTGATGCCGTTGGAAAGTCCCGGGCTCTGGTCCCGGGCAACTGATTCGGTCGAATGACCGGAACCGCGGGCGAATTCGTTCGGGCGCGGCCAAGAGGGTGGCTGTCAACAGGCGCGGTCATACCTCCATTTAAAACACGGGAGTCGCTCCCGGCCTGTTCACTCTAGGAGCCCATTACCATGGCACTGAGCGTTGAAGAAAAAGCCCAGATCGTTAACGACTACAAGCAAGCTGAAGGCGATACCGGTTCTCCGGAAGTGCAGGTTGCCCTGCTGACCGCCAACATCAACAAGCTGCAGGACCACTTCAAGGCCAACGGCAAAGACCACCACTCGCGTCGTGGCCTGATCCGCATGGTCAACCAGCGCCGCAAGCTGCTGGACTACCTGAAGGGTAAGGACACCAGTCGTTACAGCGCCCTCATCGGTCGCCTGGGTCTGCGTCGCTAAGACGTACACCTGAAGTGAGAAGCTGGAAGCTCGGAGTCGCAGGTCGGTTGATACCGGCCCGTGGCTTCGGCCTTCCAGCTTCTGGCTTTCTACAGAGCGGAATTTGAAACCCGTTCAAAAACCGGTTCCGACGAGCCGAGTTCTGAACAGGTTTCAGGGGCAGTAGACCCCTGTTGCAGCAGTTTCCCCCAAGGCAACAAAGAGAAGGAAAATACCGTGACTCCGGTTATTAAAAAGTTCCAGTTCGGTCAGTCGACCGTCACCCTCGAAACCGGGCGCATTGCCCGTCAGGCCTCCGGTGCCGTTCTGGTTACCGTGGACAACGATGTCAGCGTGCTGTGCACCGTGGTTGGCGCCAAGCAGGCCGACCCGGGCAAGGGCTTCTTCCCGCTGTCCGTGCACTACCAGGAAAAAACCTACGCTGCCGGCAAGATCCCCGGCGGCTTCTTCAAGCGTGAAGCGCGTCCTTCCGAGAAAGAGACCCTGACCTCGCGCCTGATCGACCGTCCGATCCGCCCGCTGTTCCCGGAAGGCTTCCTCAACGAAGTGCAGGTCATCTGCACCGTGGTTTCCACCAGCAAGAAGACCGATCCGGACATCGCCGCGATGATCGGCACCTCGGCCGCCCTGGCCATCTCCGGCATTCCGTTCGACGGCCCGATCGGCGCCGCGCGCGTGGCCTTCCACCCGGAAACCGGCTACCTGCTGAACCCGACCTACGAACAGCTCAAGGCCTCCAGCCTGGACATGGTCGTGGCCGGTACCAAGGACGCCGTGCTGATGGTCGAATCCGAAGCCAAGGAGCTGACCGAAGACCAGATGCTGGGCGCCGTGCTGTTCGCCCATGACGAGTTCCAGGCCGTGATCAAGGCCGTTGGCGAACTGGCTGCCGAAACCGGCAAGCCGCGCTGGAACTGGACTGCCCCGGCCGAGAACACCGCTCTGCTCAGCGCCATCAAGGCCGAGTTCGGCGAGGCCATCTCCCAGGCCTACACCATCACCATCAAGCAGGATCGCTACAACCGCCTGGACGAGCTGCGCGACCAGGTCGTCGCCAAGTTCTCCGGCGAAGAAGGCCAGCCGTCCTCCGGCGAAGTCAAAGACGCCTTCGGCCTGATCGAATACCGCACCGTGCGCGAGAATATCGTCAACGGCAAGCCGCGTATCGACGGTCGCGACACCCGCACCGTACGTGGCCTGAACATCGAAGTCGGCGTGCTCGACAAGACCCACGGTTCGGCCCTGTTCACCCGTGGCGAAACTCAGGCCCTGGTGGTTGCCACCCTCGGCACCGCCCGTGACGCGCAGCTGCTCGACACCCTGGAAGGCGAGAAGAAAGACCCCTTCATGCTGCACTACAACTTCCCGCCGTACTCGGTCGGCGAGTGTGGTCGCATGGGCGCCACCGGTCGCCGCGAGATCGGCCACGGTCGCCTGGCCCGTCGTGGCGTAGCCGCCATGCTGCCGGCTGCCGACGAGTTCCCGTACACCATCCGTATCGTCTCGGAAATCACCGAGTCCAACGGCTCGTCCTCCATGGCTTCGGTCTGCGGCGCTTCCCTGGCCCTGATGGACGCCGGTGTGCCGATGAAGGCGCCGGTTGCCGGTATCGCCATGGGTCTGGTCAAGGAAGGTGACAAGTTCGCCGTACTGACCGACATTCTCGGTGACGAAGACCACCTGGGCGACATGGACTTCAAGGTTGCCGGTACCGCCAATGGCGTGACCGCGCTGCAGATGGACATCAAGATCCAGGGCATCACCGAAGAGATCATGGAGATCGCCCTGAACCAGGCCCTGGAAGCGCGCCTGAACATCCTCGGCCAGATGAACAAGGTCATCGCCCAGTCGCGTACCGAGCTGTCGGCCAACGCCCCGACCATGCTGGCGATGAAGATCGACCAGGACAAGATCCGCGACGTCATCGGCAAGGGTGGCGCCACCATCCGTGGTATCTGCGAAGAGACCAAGGCCTCCATCGACATCGAGGACGACGGCTCGATCAAGATCTTCGGCGAGACCAAGGAAGCGGCCGAGGCTGCCAAGCAGCGCGTGCTGGCGATTACCGCCGAGGCCGAGATCGGCAAGATCTACGTCGGCCGCGTCGAGCGCATCGTCGACTTCGGCGCCTTCGTCAACATTCTGCCGGGCAAGGACGGCCTGGTGCACATCTCGATGCTGAGCGATCAGCGCGTCGAGAAAGTCACCGACGTGCTGCAGGAAGGCCAGGAAGTGAAGGTCCTGGTGCTGGACGTGGATAACCGCGGCCGCATCAAGCTGTCGATCAAGGACGTTGCCGCCGCCGAGGCTTCCGGCGTTTAAGCCTTAAGCTTCGCAACGAGAAAAGGGCCCTACGGGGCCCTTTTTTCGTTTCTGGGAGTCCGCTTGGCATCACGAGCCGCAATGGCACGGCACCGATCCTTGCAATCTGCACGGCCGATTTGGCCGCTTGCGGCATTTTGCATGCCAGATTGAGCGCATGTATTTTTTAACTATCTGATAAATAAGGGAAAAATTTTAAGATCAGGCTGGCACAGCGCTTGCGATATCCCTTGTGCAAGCGCAGCCAGGAGTTGGCTGCGAATACTTCAGAAGAAGCAATCAGGAGTGGATCGCCATGAAAAAGTCGTTCAACAAGTGGACTCTTGCCGCTGTTACTGCCGCCGCCATGGGCCTGCCGCTGGGCAACGCCGCCTTTGCAGAAGAACCCGCTGCGCCGCAGCCGCTGCAGCTGGCGGCCAACGAGACCGTCAATGACGCGGAAGAGGCGGTCACCGACACCTGGATCACCAGCAAGGTGAAAGCCAGCTTCCTGGCCGATGACAGCATCAGCGGCCTCGACATCAAGGTAGAGACCAACCAGGGCGTGGTATCGCTCTCCGGTGTGGTGCCGACCGATGCCGAGCGTGACCTGGCCGTGGAAAAAGCCAAGACCATCAAAGGCGTGAAAGCCGTTTCCGCCGATGGCCTGAAATCCACCGAATAACCTACTGAGCTGCCGGTCCGGCAGTGATCTGGAGGCAATTTCATGAATTCCGATGTCATCAAAGGCAAATGGAAGCAGCTCTCAGGCCGTATCCAGGAGCGCTGGGGCAACCTGACCAACGACGACCTGGATATCGTCGAGGGCCATAGCGAATACCTGGAAGGGAAGCTGCAGGAGCGCTACGGCTGGACCAAGGAACGTGCCCAGCAGGAAGTGCGCGACTTCAGCAGCAAGCTGTAGCGAGCGCGCTGGCAAAAAGACCCCGACATTCGGGGTCTTTTTGCTGTGTGCGATCTGGGAGAGGCTGGAGTTCGGGGTTCCAGAATCCATGTCCGATGTTCGCCGGGTTTTCGGCCTGTAGGGTGGTTCCGGAATGAGCCCACGGCTGTAAACATCTGACGGAGAAACATTTTTTCAGAGGAAAAGGTTGACAGCCCTTCCTCTTTGAGTAGAATGGCGGCCGCGGGATGGAGCAGTCTGGTAGCTCGTCGGGCTCATAACCCGAAGGTCGTCGGTTCAAATCCGGCTCCCGCAACCACTTTGAAAAGGCCACTCGAATGAGTGGCCTTTTTGTTTTCTGTCGATTTGATTTCCTGATCAAATAAACAAAATCGATTGACAGAACTCTATCAGTGAGTAGAATGGCGGCCGCGGGATGGAGCAGTCTGGTAGCTCGTCGGGCTCATAACCCGAAGGTCGTCGGTTCAAATCCGGCTCCCGCAACCAATTTCCCTCTGCTGTATTTCTCCAGTCGCCTCCAGCCTTGTACCAGAACGAGGTTTTCAGGACGGCGACCACGCCATACTTCTTCCGCCAGACCGGCTTCGGGTAACGATACCTGTTCCCCGGCGCTTCGACTCGCCCCGCCCCCTAAGCCAGTGCTCATGCTGGCGGTTGTGCACAGCGATGATGCACCTTGTCAGACTGCTGTCACAATGTCTCGTAACTGCTTGATTCTTCGTGCTCATTTTTCAACTATATGAAAAATAAGGCATTTTTCATTGGTGAAAAAAGCATCAGTTTGAGTCAGAGCCACGGACAGTAGGGGATGAGAAAGGTTTCCACCAACTTGTCCACGTAGTTATCCACAGCTTTTGTGGATTTCTAGAGTCATTGTTCTAGAGCGTTTTTCCGCGTGTTTGGCAAGTCTTTACCCGGCGAAAAAAGAGAGTAGAGTGGCGCGCCTCGAAGCCAGCCCCCCTGCCTCCATGAAGTCTCGCGTTTCAATTGCTGCTCAGCATCAGCCCGGTTCTGGCAACCGCCTGCCGGTTCGCCTGGCATTCTGGCTCCTGGATCGTCCCCGACTGGGGCATCACTCCAGCATCAAGCACTTCGCCGGCCGCCTGCTCAAGCAACCGGCCCGCCAGGGTGTGGTGGCTGCCCAGAGCCGGCTCGGCCAGTTGCTGTGCCGCGACTGCGGCAATGCCCGTGATCGTCGCATCGGCCTCGAACTGCTGCGCCAGGCCGCGCGCGCCGGCGATGCGCGTGCCCAGCTGGAACTGGGGCGTCTGCATTGCCAGCCGCAGCAGGCGCGTCACTGGCTGGGACTGGCCGCCGCCCAGGGCTCGCAAGAGGCCGCGCGCCTGCTGCAGCGCCTCAACCCCTGACGACCGCGCGGGTATACTGCCGGGCATTCCGAACCGACAGCGAGCCGCCCCGTGCCTCTTCCCTTCGTCCTCGACCCGACCAACCTGCTGCTCGGCCTTTTGCTGGGCGCCGTGCCGCTGGCGCTGCTGCTCTGGCGCCAGCAGCGCGGGCTGGCGGCGCCGGCCGCCCAGCGGCTGGGGGCGGGGGCGGGGGTGGGGGGGGCAGCCCGCCGAGCGGCTGCTGCTGGAGGAAAGGCTGAGCCAGGCTCGCCTGGCCCAGGAGGGGCTGAGCGCCCAACTCGACGGTGCCCTCGACGATCTGCGCAATCAGCAGCAGGAGAGCACCCGCCAGCAGGCCGAGCTGGCTGCCCTGCGCCGGGAAAGCGAGCTGCTTGGCCGCGAGCGTGAGTCCGCCCAGGCGGCAGCGCAGGCGTGGAGCGTCGAGCGCGAGCGCAAGGAGAGTCAACTGCGCGAACTGGAGAGCCAGCGCGCCGCCCTGTCCGCCGAGCTGCGCGAGCAGCAGGAAAACCACCAGCAGCGCCTGAGCGACCTGCAGGCCGCCCGCGATGAGCTGCGCGCGCAGTTCGCCGAGCTGGCCGGGAAGATCTTCGACGAGCGCGAGCAGCGCTTCGCCGAGACCAGCCAGCAGCGCCTGGGCCAGTTGCTCGACCCGCTCAAGGAACGCATCCAGGCCTTCGAGAAGCGGGTGGAGGAGAGCTACCAGAACGAGGCGCGCGAGCGCTTCTCCCTGGGCAAGGAACTGGAGCGCCTGCAGCAGCTCAACCAGCGCCTGGGCGAGGAGGCCACCAACCTGACCCAGGCGCTGCGCGGTCAGAAGACCCAGGGCAATTGGGGCGAACTGGTGCTGGAGCGGGTGCTGGAACACGCCGGCCTGGAGAAGGGGCGCGAGTACCAGACCCAGGTCAGCCTCAAGGGCGCAGATGGCGTGCGCTTCCAGCCGGACGTGCTGATCCAGCTGCCTGGCGACAAGCAGGTGATCGTCGATGCCAAGGTCAGCCTGACCGCCTACCAGGCGATGATCGCCGCCGAGGACGAGGCGGTCCGCGCCCATGCCCTGAAGCAGCACGTGGTGAGCCTGCGCAGCCACCTGCGCGGCCTCTCGGTGAAGGACTACCAGCGCCTGGAGGGCCTGCACAGCCTGGACTTCGTGTTGCTGTTCGTGCCCATCGAGGCCGCCTTCGCCGCCGCCCTGCAGGCCGATCCCGGTCTGTTCCAGGAGGCCTACGAGCAGCACATCGTGATCGTCAGCCCGACCACCCTGCTGGCGACCCTGCGGGTGATCGACAGCCTCTGGCGCCAGGAGCGGCAGAGCCAGAACGCCCGCGACATCGCCGAGCGCGCCGGGCAGCTGTACGACAAGTTCGTCGCCTTCATCGCCGACCTGGACGAAGTGGGCAACCGCCTCAAGCAGCTGGACAAGGCCTACGACGCCGCGCGCAACAAGCTCTGCGAGGGCCGCGGCAATTTGATCAACCGGGTCGAGACCCTCAAGCTGCTCGGCGCCCGCGCCAGCAAGAGCCTGCCGCCCGAGCTGATCGAGCGCGCCTCCGGCCTGTCGCTGCTCGACGAGGCCGACGCCGACGAGCAGCCGCTACAGCAGTAGCGCGCCGAGGCCGACCAGCAGGCCCAGCAGCATCACCGACACGGTGTGCAGGGCCAGCGCGCGGCCGCCGATCAGCACGATCAGCAGCGCCTTGACCAGGCTGTTGCTCAGCGCCGCCAAGTAGATGCCGCGCACCGCCAGTTCCGGCGCCAGGTCGCTGTGGGCGCTGCGCGCCAGCGACAGGGTGATGGCGTCCACGTCGGTCATGCCGGAAAGGATCGATACGCCATAGATGCCGGCGTCGCCGAAGGTCTCTCGCGCACCTTCGATGAGGAACAGGATCAGCACCAGCAGGGCGCCGAAGCGCAGCGCCGGGCCCAGTTCGAAGGGGTTCTTCAGCGGCGGCTCCAGGCCTTCGGCGGCCTCGCGACCGGCGCGCAGGTAGCAGGCCAGCGCGCCGCCCGCGTACACCAGTGCCGCCAGCGACAGTGGCAGGACCAGTGCCGGCAGCAGCGCGCGGTTGACCAGGCCGACTTCCAGCAGCACCCGCGGGAACATCAGCGCCGAGGTGGCCAGCAGGGCGCAGGCGAGCAGGGCGTGCAGCGCGCGGTTGTGGTGCAGGCGCGACAGGGTCATGGTCATGGCGGTGGAGGAGACGATGCCACCGAGCAGGGCAGTGACCAGCAGTCCGTGGCGGGGGGCGGCCCCGCGGCCCGCGGCGCAGGGGGCAGCCTGGTG
>OGQD01000797.1_pt1 | contig 22294 bp, 21 predicted proteins | sample 1553091 | NCBI WGS metagenome assembly OGQD01 (sample SAMEA2580290, study PRJEB22360) | human gut metagenome | biome: human gut; feature: human-associated habitat; material: faeces | place: Denmark | collected 2008/2010
GTCGGTGTTGTCTGAACCTGCCGTTGCTGACCGCAGCGCTCAAAACCGCCACGGGCAATCAGGAACTCATACCGCTGCACGTACTGCGTCTGCTCCGGAGCCTGGCTCAGGATCACGACAGCGAAACGCAACTGCGCAGCAGCTTCGAGCTGCGCCAGATCAGCCAGGACTTTCTCAAGCTGCGCATCCGCGGTGGGTATAACTGGCGGGGCATTCAAGGGTTGGGGGAGCGCCGTCGCGCCCTCGCCGCGGTGGTGCTGCCGTTTCTGATCGGCAAGCTGCCGCCAGGCTCGCGCAGCAAGGATCTGTTGGTCGACACCACGTTTGGTGAACTCATGGACCTGATCGACCAGGACCTGGACCTGCGCAGCCGCATCCCGGAATCCCAGCGCCGCAAAGCCATTGAGCACGTGCTGCTCTATCTGCACAAACAAGACGTACTGACCCTCAACCACGGCATGACGGTGATGCGTCGCGCCATGACCATCGAAGTCGAGCCGGACAAGCGCACCGGGTACCTCAAAGACGACTATCAGCGCCTGGACGAGCACTACCGCGAGAAGCGCATTCAGGTGCACGTGATGCGCGAGTATGCCGAGGTTGCACTGGGCTCGATGCGCGAAGCCCGCGACCTGGTGAAGCACTACTTCACCCTGGCCAAACAGGAGTTTATCCGACGCTACTTCGCCGGGCGCGAGGAGGTGCTCAAGCTTGCCACCAGCGAAGAGTCCTGGCGCAGCATCGTCGAGAAGCTGAGCGCCGCGCAGCGGGTCATCGTCTCCGATGACGATGACGTCAACCGCCTGGTGCTGGCAGGCCCCGGCTCGGGCAAGACACGGGTCATCGTTCACCGCATTGCCTATCTGCTACGCGTACGCCGGGTTCCGGCACGCTGCATCGTGGCGCTGACCTTCAACCGGCATGCGGCCAACGAGATCAAGCAGCGCCTGCTGAGGCTGGTTGGGCCCGATGCGTTCGGGGTCAACGTCATGACCTACCACCGCATGGCCATGCGCCTAACGGGAACCCGCTTCGAACGCGGCGAGACGGTCGAGGAGGGGCGGCTCGCCCAGGTGATGAGCGAGGCCGTCGAGCTGCTCGAAGGCAAGCGTCAGGTCGAGGGCGAGGATGACCTGCGCGAACAGTTGATGCGCGGGTACCGCTACATCCTAGTCGACGAATACCAGGACATCGACGACCTGCAATACCGCCTGGTCAGTGCGCTGGCCGGGCGCAAGGCCGAGGAAGAAGGGCGCCTGTGCATCTTGGCGGTGGGCGACGACGACCAGAACATCTATGCCTGGCGCGACACCAACAACCGCTACATCGAGCGCTTTCGCGAAGACTACTCGGCGTCGACCAGCTATCTGGTCGATAACTACCGCTCCAGTGCCTGCATCATCGAAGCCGCCAACAGTGTCATCGGGCGTAACCCCGATCGCCTGAAACAGGATCACCCCATTCAGATCGACACGGCCCGTCGTGAGCGACCCAAAGGTGGCGACTGGGAGAGCCTGGATCCGGAGCGGGCAGGGTGGGTGCTGCGTTTGAGGGTCGACGCCGAAGACGACACACGCGCAAACGTTCAGGCCCAAGCAGCGATGGCCGAGCTGCAACGGCTGCTCACACTGGACCCCGAGGATTGGCAGGGCTGCGCCGTACTGGCGCGCACCCACCAGTACCTGCTCCCGGTTCAGGCGTGGTGCGAGGCGCACGGCGTGCAGTACTGCCTGGCCGCGGACAAGGACAGTGCATTGCCACTTACGGCCCAACGGGGCTTTGTGCGCGCGGTCGAAGGGCTCCGCGCGATCACCGAACCGGTCACGGCCGCCGAAGCATGGGTGCCTCTGAGCGAGACGGCCTTGGTGCCGGATTGGTACGGCTTCTTCATGACCGCATTCGAACAGCTTACTGCTGAGTTCGGGCAATGCCCGCTCGCCGCCCACACGCTGATCGACTGGCTATACGACTACGCACGCGAGCTGCGCCAACAACCAAAGCAGGGGCTGTACCTGGGCACGGTGCACTCGGCCAAGGGGCTGGAGTTTCGGCACGTGGTAGTCTTGGACGGTGGCTGGTCATCGCAGCCCGACACCCTGAGCGACGAGCGCCGACTCTATTACGTGGGCATGACCCGCGCCGAGCAGACCCTAACCCTATGTGAATTTCCGGGAGGCAATCCCTTCGTACGCAACCTAACCCAAGAGGTGATAGGTAAGCGCTTCGTCGGCGAGCCCATCCCAGAACTCGAGAAGCGCTACCTGCAGCTCTCGCTCAAGGACATCGACCTGGATTTTGCTGGACGCCAGCCATCAAGCTCGACCGTCCACAGAGCACTTGCAAGCCTCGAGCCGGGCGATCTCCTCACAATCCAGCCGCAGGACGACCGCTTCCTGATCCTGGACGCCCACGATCGAATCGTTGGCCGCACCGCCAAGTCCTTCGAGCTCGACCTCGATGTCGAGCACTGCGAAGTGGCAGCGATTCTGGTACGCCACACCGATCGGTGTGATGAGCAGTACCGGGCCTGGCACAAGTGCGAGCAGTGGGAGTTGGTGGTGCCGCTGCTTACCGCCTGGCGAATAAAATGAACGTGGGTCGCCCTGACCCGCACCTCGTACTCACTGGAAAGATCATGCCTTCAGAGTTATTTGACCTCGCACCACACGATAACCGCTGGTTCCCTTGGGTAGAAATCGCAGAGTGCTTCTGGCCCGGCAGAGGACGACGGTCACAGACGATTAACCCGAGCTTGGCCAGCATTAAGAACGCGGCGGGTATCTATTGTATAGCTTGGGCACCTATATCCACGATTCCCGCTCCAGATGAAGCGAATTTGCAATACGTCGGGCAAACGAAAAATTTTAAAGCACGCATGGCTCAGTTTGCCTCATCGGCAGGAATCTTTTGGGATGACCGTTATGCCGGCCATTCGGCAGCCTGGCGCTGGCCGCAAGGAGAGACTGCTCAAATGCAGATTGCATTCTTTCCGATCCAGCCCGAGCCGGACCACATGCTAACTGGGCGTTTGTTTTGGTATGAAGCGTTGGCTATAAACGCCTATTTTCAGAAGCACGACAACACTCTGCCACCTCTTAACGTGATCAAAAGTCCGGACCCGGTTGTGTTTGTTTAGCAGCTTGCTACTGTGAGCATGCTCCCGGTGTTGCCAGGCTCGGAGCCGCAGCTACAAGCACATATGCGCATCATCATGACTGTAAGTCTTTCAGAGGGTAGTTGCGTCGGATCGCTGACAGTGGCGGTCGCGCAATGTAAGCCTTATGTCCAGGCGACAGCTCAAGCTCCCGAGCCGAATCAACGCCTTAAGAAATGGGCACGTCCTGTAGCAAGCAGTAGAGAATGTTAGAAGTAGGCGGGAATCCTGTAGAAAACACGGGAGCAGAACAATGACGACGGTATACGAACGCACCCGTAGCGTTGTGCAGACGCGTGAGTTTTTGCAGGTTCTGTCCAAGGATAAGAGCCTTCCTGAGAGCATACGACGTCAGGCAGAAACACTGCTTAGGCACTACCCAACAGCCGAATCCATCTGGTTGGCTGGTCGGGTGGAAGAGCGATCAAAGGAAGAACTCTCGCTGTTAGCAGACAAGCATGGTCCCATGCATCCAGTGCTAGTTAGCTGGCTGCTGAGTGATCCTATTTTCTGTGGCCGCGAGGTCGACCCAAGTAGTAACACAAGGGATGGTCTGAAAAAGACTTCCCGAATCTGGTGAAATACGCCGATCCCGTTGCCCGAGTTTCCCGATGAAGCAAATGACCTTCGCCGACGCCGAGTACGCCGGCAAGCGCAAGCAGACCCGCAAAGAGTTGTTCCTGATCGAGATGGATCAGGTGGTGCCGTGGAAGGGTTTGATTGCCCTGATCGAGCCGCACTACCCCAAGGGTGAAGGTGGTCGTCCGGCGTATCAGCTGATGGCGATGCTGCGCGTACATTTGATGCAGAACTGGTTCGGCTACAGCGATCCAGCGATGGAGGAGGCGCTGTACGAGACCACAATCTTGCGCCAGTTTGCCGGGCTGAACCTAGAGCGTATTCCCGACGAAACCACCATCCTCAATTTCCGTCGCCTGCTGGAGAAGCACGAGTTGGCGGCCGGGATTCTGGCGGTGATCAATGGTTACCTGGGCGATCGGGGCCTGTCGCTGCGCCAGGGCACCATCGTCGATGCCACGCTGATCCATGCGCCGAGTTCGACCAAGAACAAGGACGGTAAGCGTGACCCGCAAATGCACCAGACCAAGAAGGGCAATCAGTATTACTTCGGCATGAAGGCCCACATCGGCGCGGATGCCGAGTCTGGCCTGGTGTACAGCGTGGTGGGGACGGCAGCCAACGTTGCTGACGTTACCCAGGTCGACAAACTGCTGCATGGAAAGGAAAACATGGTCGGCGCCGACGCGGGTTACACCGGCGTAGAGAAACGCCCGGAACATGAAGGCCGGGAGGTGATCTGGCAGATTGCGGCCCGCCGCAGTATGTACAAGAAGCTGAGTAAGCGCAGTGCGCTGTACAAAGCCAAGCGCAAGATCGAGAAATCCAAGGCCCAGGTGCGCGCCAAAGTCGAGCACCCGTTCCGGGTGATCAAGCGCCAATTCGGCTACGTGAAGACACGCTTCCGTGGCCTGGCGAAGAACACCGCGCAGTTGGTGACACTGTTCGCGCTGTCGAACCTGTGGATGGCGCGCCGACATTTGCTGACGAATGCAGGAGAGGTGCGTCTGTAAAGCGGGAAATGGCCGGCGCGAGGTGCTCGCGCCGGCTATAAATCCGTTTCGCAGGAAAAGTCTCGAATTTTAGCAGTCGCATGGCCAGCTGAGCCGGGGTTTTAGACTCACTACCGGCTGAGGAAGACAAGATCTAAACCGGGGCAAAATACCTAGGTTTGGATGTTTAGGTGCTTAGAATTCGGATCTTCACTTCCAGGTACTAGAGAGAACGCCTGGAGTACTGCGGGTATCCACATATCTGATTTAACATAATATACATTATGCGAAGTTTCCTATGGCGCTACCAGGCTCGAGTGTCACGAATTTCAATCTGCAAAATCCCCCACCTGGACAGTTCTGCTGCCTTTCTTTCGATTCCGGCTCAATCCATGTCGGTTCACGCCGATGCGACTCGATTCTCTTGTTCCTGCGCTTCGCGTGACACTGATGTCGATGCTCATGCTGCCTCTTGCCAAGCTGCATCTGATTTTCAATGCACAGGTATCCGTTCAGGGTTTGCAAATCATTCGAGCAGACGCTCAGGCAGCGAAAGGTCTGATGCAAGTATTAAAGCCGCCTCAGGATCATGCCGCACAAGTCAGGCGCCACCCATTCCACTGCAGCCGACTTCGTCTTGCCAGTCGTCAGTAACGCGTTACCGAATATCCTTGCTCATTCTGGTAACGCGTTTCCTGTCCTTTTGCAGAGCCTATCCGGCCAGCGCCGCCAAAACCCCGCGCAGCCTTTCCAGCGTCGCCGGCGTGCACGCCTGCATCGGCTCGCGTACCTCGTTGGCAATCAATCCTTGCAGTGCCAGGGCGCCCTTGACGGCTGACGGATTGGGCTCAGCGAAAGCGGCCTGCATCCAGGGCAGCAAGCGGTAGAAAATGGCTCGGGCAGCGATGACATTTCCTTCCTCCATCTGCCGGAACATCTGCATGTAGAGCTCGGCACCCACATGGGCCGACGCCGAGATCGCGCCGGCACCGCCCAGGCACAGGTTGGAGAATATCTGCAGGTCCTCGCCTGTGAGCACGTCGACGTGTCCGTCGGCGATCAGCGCCATGGTGGTTTCCGGGTTACCGCCGCAGTCCTTGATCGCGGCAATGTTGGGATGGCGGACGATGCGGCGCAGCGTTTCGCGCTCGATGCGCACACCGGTGCGGTACGGAATGTCGTAGAGCACAACGGGCACGCTGGCTGCGTCGGCGATGGTGTGGAAGAAGGATTCCAGGCCGGCCTGCGACGGACGAATGTAGTACGGCGCCGGCACCAGTACAGCAGCCACCGGGCGGCGCTGGATGTCCTCCAGGCAGGCCAGGAGCTCAGGCTGATTGTTGCCTGCCAACCCCATGATCACCTGCCGCGACGGCACCCATTGCAGTACCGCGTCGAGGATTTCCAGCTGCTCCGAGTGGCTCAAGGCGGCCGCCTCGCCGGTGGTGCCGCAGACGACGAAACCGCTGACGCCCTCCTCCAGCAGCTTCGCTACCAGACGCTGCAGGGCCGGAAAATCGACGGCGCCGCCACGAAAAGGCGTGGCCAGTGCCACCCAGATTCCACGAAAACTCGACATGCAAAAAACTCCTGTTGGCTGACCGTCGGGTCGCCGTCAGGGAGGGTGCGGAAATCAAGCGGGAGGGAGGTTCGACCTTGCGCCTTGTGTCCTGTCAGCCCATCTGACGGGACAGCGCCCCGGTCAAATGAGCGACTGTTTCTTCGATTTCTTCGCAACGACGACGCACGCGCCAGCCTGGGCAAGGAAGCCCGAAGCGGAAAGCGAATGATCGTGAGTGGGAAGCATGGAAATGCCGTTGCGCTAAATGTCTGACGGATACTGCTGAAGGAGCGAGGGAGCTGTCAACTCCCCCGCCCCGTTTCCATCGCATCAATCCTTGCCGCAGCGACTCTCGTCGTGCTGCAGGCTGGCTTGGCTCACCTGGCTGCCTGGCGGCACGCTGCGAGTCAGCCAGACGTTGCCGCCGATGGTCGAGCCCTTGCCGATGGTGACGCGCCCCAGGATGGTGGCGCCGGCGTAGATGACCACTTCGTCTTCGACGATCGGGTGGCGTGGTTCGCCCTTGTGCAACTGGCCGCTTTCGTCAGCGGTGAAGCGCTTCGCACCCAGGGTTACCGCCTGGTAGATGCGCACCTGTTTGCCGATGATCGCGGTTTCTCCGATTACCACGCCGGTGCCATGGTCGATGAAGAAACTGCTGCCGATCTGCGCGCCGGGATGGATGTCGATGCCGGTGGCCGAGTGCGCCAGCTCCGAGATGATCCGGGCCAGCAATGGCAAGCCGGCGTTGTACAGGTGATGCGCAAGGCGGTGGTGGATAATCGCGACGACGCCCGGGTAGCACAGCAGAACCTCGTCGACGCTGCGCGCGGCAGGGTCGCCCTGATAGGCGGCGAGCACGTCGGCATCCAGCAATTTGCGCATTTCCGGGAGCGCACGGGCAAAGTCGCGTACCAGCAGCACGGCATGCTCGTCGATCCGACCATCTACTACGTCACCGCGCTGCCGCGCGCTGTAGCGCAGTTCCAGGCGGGCCTGCACCAACAGTGCATTGAGGGCCGCGTCCAACGTATGGCCGACAAAGAAGTCTTCGCTTTCCTCGCGCAGGTCGTTCGGGCCGAGGCGCATGGGAAACAATGCGCTCGCCAGGCGTTCGACCACTTCCTCGATGGAGTGCCGCGAAGGCAGTTCACGACCGCCCTGTTCCGGATGTCGCCCAGTGCGGGATCGCCACTCGTTACGGGCTCCGCGCAGGTCCTCGACGATCTGCGCCAGTTGCCAGTTCACCGGGCCATTCTCGTTCAGTCGATTGGCGTCGTTCATCGCTTGCTGTGTTCCTTGGTATTCAGAGGCTTCGATCACGAATGCCTATCCTGATCGGTCGCGCCTCCGAGGACAAATCGCCGGAAGGCATAACCTAATGCCTTTTTCGCAGCACCAGGTGCTGGCACAGCAACAGTCGATCAACAGCACTGCTGCCGCAGCAACACCTACAGCGGCGAATCCCCCGGAATCCGCGGGCCGCAGCGCTGGCACAAGCCTTGCTGCCCCGCAGGACCGCAGCGCAGCCGCCCTCGTACCTTCCTGCCTGAATCGAGCGCACCAACCGTACCGGCTGCCGGGTCGCATTCCAATGAAGACTTGCCACGCGTGCACCGACAGGGCGACGCCCTACTTCGATGATGGCAACGAGGACACCCCTATGAGTCTGGATATTTTCTGGTTCCTGCCGACTTCCGGCGACACCCGCTACCTGGGTCATTCCGGCAGCGGCCGCCCGGCGACCAACGAGTACATGCGGCAGATCGCGGTCGCCGCCGACCAACTCGGTTACGACGGCCTGTTGATTCCCACGGGCAGCAGTTGCCTGGACCCCTGGGTCACTGCGGCCAGCCTGGTGCCGGTCACGCAGAGGATCAAGCTGCTGGTGGCGCTGCGCACCTCGCTGGGCAACCCGACAGCCTCCGCGCGCCAGGCCGCCTCCCTGGACCAGGCCAGTGGCGGTCGGCTGCTGCTCAACGTCGTCCCTGGCGGAGACAGCACTGAGTTGGAGGCGGATGGCGTTTTCCTCGGCCACGACGAACGCTACGCCGCCTCGGATGAATTCCTCACCATCTGGCGTCGCCTGCTGTCGGGCGAGACGGTGGACTTCGAAGGCCGGCACCTGAAGGTAAAGGGGGCGCAGAACTTCTTCCCTCCCGTGCAGAAGCCCTACCCGCCCCTGTACTTCGGTGGCTCCTCCCCTGCCGCCCATGAACTGGCCGCCAGGCATGTGGATGCCTACCTGACCTGGGGCGAGCCCCCCGCCGCCGTGGCCGAGAAGATTGCCGACGTGCGCGAACGGGCAGCACGCCTGGGGCGCACGGTGAGATTCGGCGTGCGCTTGCATGTGATCGTGCGGGAAACCAACGAGAAGGCCTGGGCCGCCGCCGACGAACTGATCAGTCACCTGGATGACGCCACCATCGCGGCCGCGCAGTCGAACTACGCGAAGATGGATTCGGTCGGCCAGCAGCGCATGGCCGCGCTGCATGGTGGCGACCGCAACAAGCTGGAGGTTGCGCCAAACCTCTGGGCCGGCGTCGGCCTGGTCCGTGGCGGTGCCGGCACCGCACTGGTAGGCGACCCGCAAACCGTCGCGGCACGCCTGCTGGAATATGCCGCGCTGGGAGTCGACAGCTTCGTGCTGTCGGGCTACCCGCACCTGGAGGAAGCCTACCGTTTTGCCGAGCTGGTATTCCCGCTGCTGCCTGGCAAGGGGCGTGTAACGGTGGATGGCGTGCTCACCGGGGGCGCCTTCGACGTACGCGCCAGGCGCGAGGAGGCCAAGGACGCTGCCGCCTGATCGGTCAGCTCAAGTGTCGGTCCGATGACCAGTATTGCCCCTGAGCGATCAGGGGCTACTCTTGTCAGCCATTCCACAGATCGACCCTGCCAGGGAAGTCGCACGACCATGCAATGGCTGATCGAGTATCAACTCAACGGCAAGGACCGCCACCTGCTCATGCGCGCGCGGAGCATTCCCCATATCAAGGCGATCGCCTTCTCCATCTATGTTCGTGAATTCCCCGAGCAGCCCCGCCCGCTGCACTCCTCCGCCGAGGTCGAGTCCTGGCTGGGCGCCCGCGGCATTACCATCTGCGACGTCCGCCTGGTCTCGGCGCAGACCTGAGGCGGCGGCCTAGTCTCCCGCCCTGGCAACACGGTAGGTAACGTCCTGCACGTTGTGGGCCTCCACATTGCGGCGGATGGTGTGGTAGCGCTTCTGGTAGCCGCGCAGATCGTGGATCGGGATGTGCAGATGGCGCGCCACGTGGCTCCATGCCCGCGCTTCGCTCATGGATTCGTCCTCGGCTTCGAACTCGAATTCCCGCCCGTCTCGCACAAAGCAGACGTGATAACGCCTGGTCAGGGATTCGTCCTGCATGGTGCCTCCGGATTCTGGCTCTCTCCCAAGCACTGACCGGGCGACCGTAGCGGCGGTTCAAATCGATCGTTCGAGCTGGATCAGTCCATGACCACCCATGAAATGGTGCCTCCCTCGCCGGACGCATGGTGCAGCACGAGATCGATCCGGTGGGCGGCGTGAAGCAGGGTTTCCGCGTCGTGTTCCAGCAACTGCGTCGCGGCCATCAGCGCCGATGCCGTGTCGGCAGTGCCGGCCTTGAGCGCGGCCTCGCGCAGCACCTGGACAACGCAGGTCTCGTTGAAAGCCGAGGCCATTAGCACCTTCCGCAGTCGTTCCACGTCAGCCTCCCTTGGCCCTGTGCGCCTGTGAGGAATAGCTCCATTTGACCCAGTGCGTCGCCTCGGCCGACGATTGGCGCGGCTTGCGAGCTCGGCTATTATTGGTAACGCGTTACCATGAAAAGCGGATCAATACGGTAACGCGTTACCAACCCCCTGACGAGGCCCGCATGAAAGACGCCAAGGACAGAGCCACTCGCGACGCTTTCGAAGCCCCGAGCAAAGGCCGCCCCCGCAAGGAAGGCGCCATGACCAACGCCGAAAAGCAGGCCGCCTACCGCAAGCGCCGCGCGGAATCCGGCGGCGGCGCGGTCATGCTCAACAACGAAGAAATCTGGCTGATCTGCCACGCCCTCGATGGCAAGGTCTGGGAGGCGGACGCCGAGCAGCGGCAGAAGCTCATCGGCCGGCTTCGCAAACGCGTGGTGTGAGCGGTGTGCCAGCAGGCGAACTCCGCTCGGCCGTGCTCCCCCATATAACGAGCGGCCGCCCGATTCATGCCTGATCGTTCTTAAAATCAGTCGAACACCGCTGATCGATTTGTTTCGGATGAAGTGAATGCACCGCATTCGCCCATTCACTTCCCACGGAGTAGTTCCCCATGGCCGAACACAGAGGTGGTAAAGGCAACTTTGCGGAAGACCCCCAGCGGGCATCCGAGGCCGGCAGGAAAGGCGGCCAGCATAGCGGCGGCAATTTCAAGAATGACCCGGCGCGAGCATCCGAGGCGGGTCGCAAGGGAGGCCAGCGCAGCCGCGCTGATCACTGACCGGCAGAGGGTGGTCTCCGGCGCTCGCCGGCACGATGAATCCACCCTGCTCTCTTCAACGAAAACGGCGCCCAGGGACGGGCGCCGTTTTCGCTGGCCGCCATCGGTGCGGCGGAACCCCGGTCACTGAGTGCAGAGCACCTCGCTGACCTGGATATCGGAGCGCGAATCGCGCCCGATCGGCCCATGCAATGCGCGGACGAATTGTTGCGCCTGCTGGCGGCTCAGGCTCTCCTGCACCAGCACAGTGCTCATGGGTTGGCCGTTGCGGCGGTAGCGGATCAGGTACGCGTGCATGGCAATCTCTCCTCGGTTGGCTGGTGGCGGACGGAACTCGCAGGAGCAACTATAGGCACAGCTCCGGCAAAGAGCGGGATCGGTACCGTTTCGGCATGGACCTGATACTGGGAGTCGCAAGACCGGCAGTCGTTCAAGGTGTGTGGCAGACGCTCCCGATAGGGCCGTCCGTGCGCAATTCCTGAACCTTCGATGGGGCTGCCGCTCACAATTCACGGCAGCCCCATGCAGGCTCAGTCGGTACGAATCTGCCAGGCGCCATCGATTTCCGGCGGCTCGCAGTCGCAGCGAGGTCCGTCTGGCCCGGACCGGCAAACGCACCCGCAAATGGCGCCGGGCACGGGCCAGGCTGCTGTGATTCGCGAAAGGAGGTTCAGATGCCCTCAGTTCGATACACCAACCGTCGCCATGCCGGCGTGGCGCTGGCGATGGTCCTGCGCGACATGCCGCTGGAAAACCCGCTGATCCTCGCTCTGCCCCGCGGTGGCGTGCCCGTGGCCAAGGAGGTCGCCCGAGCGCTGGGCGCGCCGCTGGATGTACTGCTGGTGCGCAAGATCGGCGCACCCGGCAACGAGGAGTACGCCCTGGGCGCCATTGTCGACGGCCCCGAGCCAAACTGGGTGGTGGACGAACAGATGCTCGAGCAGCTTGATCCGCCGCCGGAATGGTTTGAACAGCAGGTGCTGGAGCAGATCCGCGAACTGGAGCGGCGCCGTTTGCTGTACCGCGGCGCGAAGGCGCCAGCGCAACTCGAGGATCGCGACCTGATCGTCGTCGATGACGGCCTGGCGACTGGCAGCAGTGTGCGCGCCGCGCTCAAGTGCCTGCGTGCGCAGCACCCGCACAAGGTAGTGCTCGCCGTTCCGGTGGGCCCGGCGGAAACCGTGCAGAAGCTGCGTGACGAGGTGGATACCCTGATCTGCCTGGACACGCCGTCACCGTTCCGCGCAGTGGGTGATCACTACCGGGACTTCCACCCGCTCAGTGACCAGGAAGTGATCGACCTGTTGGCCAAGTAGGCGCGCTTGAGCTTTTCGCAGGAGCGAGTCTGCTCGCGAACCGCTCGACTACGGAGCCGCCGGGATACTCGTTCACGAGCCGGCTCGCTCCTGCAATGGATGGACGGCTGCGGGGCTCAGGCGCTTTCGCGTTCCAGCACCCGGCAGCCGAGCAGGTTCAGGCGTTCCACCTCGCCATCCAGTGGTACCACACCGATGGACTGCAGCACGCGCAGCGCTGCGGTCTCGCCGATCTCGCGGGCTGGCGGCTTGATGGTGGACAGGCTGGGCAGCAGCATCGGCGCGAAGGGATAGTCACCGAACCCCAGCACCGCGCACTCATCAGGAATCTTCAGCCCTGCGCGCTGCCCCGCGAGCAGGCCACCGGCAGCGAGGTTGTCGTTGGCGAAGACGATCGCCTCGGGACGTTGCGACCCTCGTGCCATCAAAGCCTCCATGGCCTGCCGCCCAGCCTCGAAAGGCGCGCTCTCGGTGGGTACGAACATCCAGGGCTCGCCACCCAGTTCGCGCAAGGTATCGGCATAGCCGTCGCGGCGGTCCAGGGCGCTGAAGTCTCCCGGCGCGCTGTTCTGCACGAAGGCGATTCGCCGGTAGCCCTTGCCGTGCAGGTAGTGCACGGCATCCACGCCGACCTGGTAATGGGAAAAACCGACCTGGATCGGCGCGCGCCCAGGCTGGTAATCCCACACCTCCACCACTGGCATGTCCGCCGCTGCAATGAGCTTTTCGGTGGCCGGCGTATGGAAATGGCTGGTCAGCACCAGCGCCGCCGGGTTCCAGCCGAGAAAGGCGCGTACGGCGTTTTCCTCCCTGTCTTCGGAGAAGTAGCTGGACGCCAGCAGCAGTTGGTAACCGTGCGCGGCCAGGGTGTCGCTGAAGGCCTGGATGGTGTCGGCGAAGATCGGCCCGGAAATGTTCGGCACCACCATCCCCACTACCCTGCCCCGCGCTGAGGCCAGCCCGCCGGCAACCTGGTTGGGCACGTAACCCAGCTCCTCCACTGCCGCGGCGATGCGCTCGCGCAGGTCATCCGACAGCTGCGCCGGCTGGTTGAAGTAGCGCGACACGCTGATGGCGGAAACCCTCGCCAGCTCCGCCACGGCGGTGAGCGTCACGCGCCCTGCCCCACGGCGTTTGCGCGGTATCTGGTTGGCCAATTCGGCGCTCCTGTTTCTTTAAGTCAGGAATATAAACGTAATTTTTAATTATTTGACGATCTATCTAGTGATTCAGGATACTCGCCAATGTTAGCGCTAACAACACAAACTGTCCGCAACGATTCCAGCCACTCGCACGAGCGAGCGCTCGTGACAGTCCCGTAGAGAAAAGCGCCCCGAAATGAGAAACGAGGGCGGACCAGGGCACGAAGGAGTGGCTATGCAATCGCAACAATGGGGGACGCTCGGCCGTCCGCAATTCACCGGCCGACGCAGCGCGCTGGCCCTGGGCATCGCCAGTGTGATCGGCGCGCTGGCCTGCAGCGTGCAGGCAGCCGAAACCACGGGCAGCGACACCCAGTCCGCCGACTCGGCGCCGACGCTCAAGGCAGTGACCGTCACCGCGACCCGTCGCGAAGAGTCGCTACAGAAGGTCCCCGTCGCGGTCTCGGTGATCGACGGCGAACAGCTGGAGCGCGACAACCGCAACAACGTGTCGAGCATCGTCCAACAGGTGCCGACCCTGAATTTCCGCACCGGCGCCTCGAACAAGGACACCTCGCTGTTCGTGCGTGGCGTGGGCACCATTTCCACCTCCCCCGGCGTCGAGCCGAGCGTGTCGACGGTGATCGACGGCGTAGTGCTCGGCCGGCCCGGCCAGGCGACCCTGGACCTGCTTGACGTCGAGCGCATCGAAGTGCTGCGCGGCCCACAGGGCACGCTGTTCGGCAAGAACGCCTCGGCCGGCGTGCTCAACGTGGTGACCCGCGAAGTGCCGGACGAAACCACCGGCTACATCGACTATTCGCACTTCGGTGGCGGCAACGAGAATCGCACCCGCTTCGGCATCGGCGGCACGTTGATCCCCGGCAAGCTCAAGGCCAGCGTCACCACCCTGGTGGGCAGCTACGACGGCAACGTCGACAACGTCTACAACGGTCACGAAGTGAACGGCTACAACCGCGCCGGCGCCCGCACCAGGTTCGAACTTACGCCGAACGACGACCTCAAGGTAACGCTGATCGCCGACTACATGAAGGCCAGCGACGATGGCCCCAGCGGAGTGATCACCAGCACCACCAGCCCGGCGTTCGCCAGCGCCCTGCGCCCGGTGACACCGGACAGCGACAACCGCAAGATCAACAGCGATTACCGCACCCACGTCGACGACACCAATCAGGGCTTGTCCGCGCAGCTGGACTGGAACCTGGGCGACTACACCCTGACCTCCATCAGCGCCTGGCGCGGTTGGGACAACACCCAGTGGCAGGATGGCGATCGCCTTTCCCACATCACCGCGACCATCCCCAGCTCCCACGACAAGGGTGAGCTGAACTACGACCAGTACTCCCAGGAACTGCGCCTGGCCTCGCCCAAGGGCGAATTCCTCGAGTACGTCGGCGGCCTCTACTACATGCATGCCGTGGACGACGAAACCTACCGCCGCGTGGTGACCTCCACGAGCACGCAGAACACCGGCGTGGCCGACTATGGCACACGCAGCGACACCTATGCGGTGTTTGGCGAAAGCACGCTGAACTTTACCGACGATTTCCGTGGCATCGCCGGCCTGCGCTACACCCACGACGACCTGGAATACGATCATCGCCGGCGCTCCACCTCGGCCACGGCGGTGACCGGTATCCAGCCGTCCACCTCCAGCTCCGGTTCAACCGACGAAGACGGCTGGTCCGGCCGCCTGGGCCTGCAGTACGACCTCAGCGAGCAGCTCACCAGCTACGTGACCTACTCGCGAGGCTACAAGGGCCCGGCCTACAACGTGTTCTTCAACATGCAGCCGCGCGATACCGACGCGCTCAAGCCGGAGACTTCCAACTCCTGGGAAGCCGGCCTGAAGGCCACCGCGCTGGACAACCGCCTGACCGCCAACGTGGCGGTGTTCCACACCGTCTACGACAACTACCAGGCGAACTTCTACGACACCGTCGCCGGCCAGGTGGTGACCCGCCTGATCAACGCCGGCAAGGTCAAGACCGAAGGCGCCGAGCTGGACTTCAGCTACCAGGCCACCCGCCAGTTGAAACTCTCCGGCGCCCTCGCCTACACCAAGGCCCGTGTCGACAGCTTCGCCTGCCCGCCGGGTGCGGCGTCCAGCTGCAATGTCGACGGCAAGCCGCTGCCCTTCACCCCGGACTGGAAGAGCTACGTGCGCGCCGACTACAGCATCCCGCTGGACAACGGCCTGGATCTGGAGTTGGGCACCGACTACAGCTGGCAGGACAAGGTGCAGTACGACCTCAGCCAGAACCCCGACACCATCCAGGGCGCCTACGGCCTGTGGAACGCCAGCATTGCCCTGGCCGACTACAACGACGGCTGGCGCGTCGCCCTGCTGGGCAAGAACCTCACCGACAAGTCCTACTCGCCGTTGCTGGCAACGGGCGGCAACTACATCTACCGCATGGTGCCGCGCGACGACGGGCGCTACTTCGGTGTGGAACTGCGCAAGGACTTTTAAGCACAAGGCGCCGGCTTGCCCCGGCGCCTTCGACAAGAACCCCACGCCGCCTTGCGTCCACCCCGACGGACACACAGGAATACCGACATGACACGAACCCTTTCCCTTGGCGCCTTCCTCATGGCCACCGGTCACCACGTCTCGGCGTGGCGCCACCCGGACGTGCCGGCCAACGGCGGCCTCGACTTTCCACTTTACAAACGCCTGGCGCAGGTGGCCGAAGCGGCGAAGTTCGACGCCGTCTTCGTGGCCGACAGCGTCGCCGCACCCACGGCGCAGATTGCCAGCCGGATGGCCCGCTCCGACCACTTCGAGCCGCTGACCCTGCTCTCGGCGCTGGCGGCGGTGACCGAGCGCATTGGCGTGATCGGCACCGTCACCACCAGCTACAACGAGCCCTACCACGTGGCGCGCAAGTTCGCTTCCCTCGACCATATTTCCGGCGGCCGCGCCGGCTGGAACCTGGTGACCTCCGACGCGGCCGCCGAGGCGCTGAACTTCAACCGCCAGGAACACTTCGGCCACGCCGAGCGCTATGCCCGCGCGCGGGAATTCCATGACGTGGTGACGGGACTGTGGGACAGCTGGGAAGACGACGCCTTCACCCGCGACAAGGCCAGCGGGCAGTACTACGACCCGGCCAAGCTGCACGTGCTGAACCACGAAGGCGAACACTTCCGCGTGCAAGGCCCGCTGAACGTCGCGCGCTCGCCCCAGGGCCGCCCGGTGATCGTCCAGGCCGGCAGTTCCGAGACCGGCCGAGAGCTGGCCGCGCAGACCGCCGAAGTGGTGTTCACCGCGCAGACCTCGCTCGCCGCCGCCCGCGACTTCTACAGCGACCTGAAGGGCCGCCTGGGCAAGTTCGGCCGTACGCCGGATGAGCTGAAGATCATGCCGGGCGTGTTCGTGGTAGTCGGCCAGAGCCAGAGCGAAGCGCAGGAGAAGTTCGAGGAATTCCAGGAGCTGGTGGAGCCTCATGTCGGCGTCGCACTGCTCTCGCGCATGCTCGGCAACTTCGATCTCTCTGCTTACCCGCTGGACGGCCCGTTGCCCGAGCTGCCGCTGACCGACAGCGGCCAGCGTAGCCGCCAGCTGCTGCTCACCGAACTGGCCGGGCGCGAGAACCTGAGCCTCGCCCAGCTCGGCCGGCGTATCGCTGGCGGACGGGGGCATTACAGCCTGATCGGCACGCCGGCGCAGATCGCCGATGAGCTGCAGGCCTGGTTCGAAGGCGGCGCCGCCGATGGATTCAATGTGCTGGTGCCACACCTGCCCGGCGGGCTGGAAGACGTGGCCCATCACGTCGTGCCTGAGCTACAGCGGCGCGGGCTGTTCCGTCGTGACTACAGCGGCAGCACCCTGCGCGATCACCTCGGGCTCAAGCGCCCGGCCAATCGCTACACGATCTGACGATTCACGGGCCGCCCCACGGCGGCTCGTTTCCACGGAGCTTCCATGACCTATATCGCCCACCCCGACCGCTACCAGCGCGTCCCCTACCACCACGTCGGCCGCAGCGGCCTGGTGCTGCCCGCCCTCTCCCTTGGTCTGTGGCACAACTTCGGCGACAGCATGCCGCTGGACCGCCAGCGCGCCCTGCTGCGCACCGCCTTCGACCTGGGCATCAACCACTTCGACCTGGCCAACAACTACGGCCCGCCATACGGCAGCGCCGAGATCAACTTCGGCCGCCTGCTGCGCGAGGACTTCGCCGCCTACCGCGACGAACTGGTGATATCCACCAAGGCCGGCTGGGACATGTGGCCCGGCCCCTACGGCCAGGGCGGCAGCTCGCGCAAGTACCTGCTGTCCAGCCTGGACCAAAGCCTGCAACGCCTTGGCGTGGACTACGTGGACATCTTCTATTCCCACCGCTTCGACCCGGACACGCCATTGGAGGAAACCGCCGGCGCACTGGCCAGCGCCGTGCAGCAGGGCAAGGCGCTGTACGTCGGTATTTCGTCCTATTCCGCGGGCAAGACCTCCGAACTGGCCGCGCTACTGAAGGAATGGAAGGTGCCGCTGCTCATCCACCAGCCGGCCTACAACCTGTTCAACCGCTGGGTGGAGAAGGACCTGCTGGCCACCACCGACGAACTGGGCACCGGCGTCATCGCCTTCACCCCGCTGGCCCAGGGACTGCTGACCGAGCGCTACCTGAATGGCGTGCCGGCCGATGCGCGGGTCAATCAACCAGGCGGCGCGTCGCTGCGGCCGGAGCATCTGTCCGAGGACAACCTGCGCCGCGCCCGCGCGCTGAATGAAATCGCCCAGCGCCGCGGGCAGAGCCTGGCGCAACTGGCACTGGCCTGGGTACTGCGTGATGCCCGCGTGACCTCCGCGCTGATCGGCGCGAGCCGCCCCGAACAGATCGTCGAGAACGTCGCCGCCCTGGACAATCTCGCCTTCAGCGCTGAAGAACTGGCGGAGATCGATCACTACGCAGTGGAAGGCGGGATCAACCTCTGGGAAAAGCCTTCCCACGACTGGAAGGAATGAGCCTGTGAAGCGGCTTCATCGACTGCTCGCCGGGTTGCTGCTGCTTGTGGCCGGCACCGCCCAGGCGCAGGACCCGGCGCAACTGCGCATCGGCTACCAGAAAGCCTCGGTCAGCCTGGTGCTGGCCAAGGAGCATGGCCTGCTGGAACAGCGTTTCCCGCAGACGCAGATCCAGTGGATCGAATTCCCCGCCGGCCCGCAGATGCTCGAGGCGCTCAACGTCGGCAGACTGGACCTGGGCTCCAGCGGCGACATCCCGCCGATCTTCGCCCAGGCGGCCGGCGCCGACCTGCTCTACGTCGGCGTCGAACCGCCCAAGCCGCAGGCGGAAACCGTCGTGGTACCCAAGGACAGCCCGATCCACAGCGTGGCCGAGCTCAAGGGCAAGCGCGTGGCCTTCCAGAAAGGCTCCAGCTCGCACAACCTGCTGCTGCGCCTGTTGCAGCAGGCCGGCCTGACCCTGAGAGATATCCAGCCGCTGTATCTCACACCGGCCGACGCCCGCGCCGCCTTCGAGAGCGGCAAAGTTGATGCGTGGGCGATCTGGGACCCGTGGTATTCGGCGCTGCTGCTGGGCGGCAACGCGCGGCTCCTGGCGGATGGTTCCGAGGTGGGATTGAGCGGGCCGTTCTACCTGTCCAGCCGTGAGTACGCTGGAGCGAATCCCGAGTTCATCCGCCAGGTACTGGACAGCCTCAACCAGGCCGAAGCCCTGACCCGTAGCGACGAAACCGGCAGCGTGGCGATCATGGCGCGCGTCACCGGCCTCTCTCCGGACGTGATCGCGGAAACCTTCAAGCATCGCCCGCCCTCGCCTATCCGTCCGCTGGAGGATGCAGACATTGCCGCACAGCAGCGTACCGCCGACCTGTTCCTCGCCGAGCGCATCCTGCCGCGCACCGTCGACGTCAGTGCCGCACGCTGGAGGCCCTGACAGCTTCCGCCCTTTGTAGGAGCGAGCTTGCTCGCGAACGAAGTTCCCGGCGACTCGGGCGCTTGGCCGTTCGCGAGCAAGCTCGCTCCTACAGGTGCAATTCCGCTCCTACGCACATGCGAGATTCATGTAAATGGTTATCTAATCCGTTACTTTATATTTCTTCCAGTTATTAGATAGACCAATTCATTCCTTCTCCGCCACCCCGCCGCACTGCCACACTCGGCTTCGCCCCCGCCGCTCTACAGCGGGCTTCTCCCACCCTCGAGCGCCCGCTCTCGATCACCCCGGGACCCCGTCAAACGAGCGTGGCCCGACAAGGAGCTGGATGTTCATGAAGAAACTCACTGCCGTTACCGCCCTCGCCCTGGCCGTCCTCTCGGGGCTGGCTCACGCCGACCGCCTGGAAGACATCAAGAAGGCCGGCGTGCTGCGCGTAGCCGCCTTCGACAGCAACCCGCCGTTCGGCTTCGTCGACGCCAGAAGCAAGCAGATCGAAGGCCTCGACGTGGATTACGCCAAGGCACTGGCCGACAAGCTCGGCGTCAAGCTGCAGGTACTGCCGACCAACCCCGCCAACCGTATTCCGCTGCTGACCGCGAACAAGGTCGACCTGGTGCTGGCCAACTTCACCATCACCCCCGAGCGCGCCGAGCAGGTGGATTTCAGCATTCCCTACTTCTCCTCGGGCCAACAGTTCATCGTCAGGAAAGGCACCCTGAGCAGCCCTGACCAGCTGAACAAATGGCGCGTCGGCGTCGACAAGGGCACCGTTAACGAAGGCGTTTTGCGGGAGAAATTCCCCGGCGCCAAGGTCATCGCCTACGACGACACGCCGTTCGCCTTCACTGCCCTGCGCAACGGCCAGGTCCAGGCCATCACCCAGGACGGCCCCAAGCTGATCGGCCTGCTGGCCAACGTGCCGGACAAGGACAAGTACGAAGTCCCGCCCTTCACCATCTCCAATGACCTGATTGGTGTGGGCATCCCCAAGGGAGAGAAAACCCTGACCGAGTTCGTCAACCAGAGCCTCACCGAACTGGAGGCTGATGGTAAAGCCCAGACCATCTACGACACCTGGTTCGGCCCGACCACCAAGACGCCCCTGGCGCGCCTTTACAAGATCGGCGACAAGAGCTGATCCGCGCCGACCTTCCGCACCACCCCACGCCCCGGCTCGCCGGGGCGTGTCCGTTTCTTCCACTGATGGATTCGTGACATGTTCGGCGAACTGCTCGCCCCGACCTACCTGCGCTGGTTGCTCGACGGCTTTCTGCTCACCCTTGCTATCTCCCTGTTCTGCTGCGTACTTGCCACCCTGCTCGGCGCGCCGCTGGCCATTGCCCGGCAGGCGAAATCGCGCTGGCTGTCGTGGCCGGCGCGGGCTTATCTCGCGCTGTTGCGCAACACGCCGCTGCTGGTGCAGCTGTTCTTTTGGTATTTCGGCGTGCCCGCGCTACTCCCGGAGGAGCTGGTGTTCTGGCTCAACTCACCCCACGAGCTGGGCTGGCTCGCATGGCCGTCGTTCGAGTTTCTCGCCGCCGCGTGGGGGCTGACGCTCTACACCACGGCGTTCATTGCCGAGGAGTTCCGCGCCGGTATTGCCTCGGTCAGTGCACAACAGCGTGAAGCCGGCATGGCGCTGGGCCTTCGCCCGATACAGGTTTGGCGCTGGGTGATCCTGCCGCAGGCGCTGCGCACTGCACTGCCCCCGCTGATGGGCCAGTACATGAACGCCCTGAAAAACTCCTCGCTGGCCATGGCCATCGGCCTGGCGGAGCTGTCCTACGCCTCGCGACAGGTGGAGACGCAGACCTTCAAGACCTTCCAGGCGTTCGGCATCGCCACCCTGCTGTACATCGGCGCCATCGCGCTGATCGAGGCGCTGGGCCAGGCGATCCAGCAGACCCGCCGCTATCGCCAGGGGACCTGACATGGATTTCTCGGTGATCTCGGACAACCTGTCCTATTTCCTCATCGGCGCCTACCCGGACGGCCCGCTCGGCGGCGCGGCACTCACGGTGATCCTTGCCCTGGCCTCCGGCCTTGCCTCAGCGGTGATCGGCCTGGCACTGGGCATCGCGTTGTCGGTATGGAGTGGCAAACCGCGCCTGCTGCTGGTCGCGTTCCTCGGTTTCTTCCGCGCCATCCCGGTGCTGATGCTGATCTTCTGGGTCTACTTCTTGCTGCCCATCGTTCTGCACATCGACGTGCCTGCACTGGGCACGGTGGTCTGCGCACTGTCGCTGATCGGCGGGGCCTATCTGGCGCACTCGGTGCACGCGGGTATCGAAAGCCTGCCCAAGGGCCAGTGGGACGCCGCCCGCGCGCTGGGCCTGCGCCCATGGCAGGTGCTCACCCTGGTGGCCCTGGCCCCGGCCCGGGTCCGGCGGTTTGCCGTCCCCCCCGTGGTCGCGCCTGCGCAGGCCGCTGCCGATCATGCTGCCGTCCTTTCTCAACCAATGGGTCTCGCTGATCAAGGACACTTCGCTGGCCTATGTGATCGGCGTGGGCGAGCTGTCCTTCGTCGCCACCCAGGTGAGCAACCGGGTGATGGTCCACCCCACGGAGGTGTTCCTTTTTGTCGCCCTGCTCTACTTCCTGTTGTGTTCGGCGCTGGACCTGGCTGCGGCGCTGCTCGCAAAGCTGAGGCCGGATTACCGCCGGACGGCCTGAGATGAAAAAGCCGGATCGCGAGATCCGGCTTTTTCCTTGCAGCGAGTTCAGCTTCGACGGCGATAGAGGCTGCGCGCCAGGGCATCCAGGGCGAAGCCCAGCACGCCGATCATCAACACCATGGCCATCAGCTCCGAGTAGGCCAGGCGATCCCGCGTGTCGAGGATGTAGTAACCCAGTCCCGCGCTGACGCCGAGCATCTCGCAAGGCACCAGCACGATCCAGAGAATCCCGATGGCCAGGCGCACGCCGGTCAGCACATGGCCGAGCACGCCAGGCAGGATGACCTTGCGCAGCGTCTCGAACGGCGTGGCGCTTAGGCTCCTCGACAATTGCAGCCAGCGCGGATCGAGCTGGCGCACGCCGGCGGCGGTGTTGAGCAGGATCGGCCAGACCGCGGCGAACGCCAGCAGGAAGTAGATCGGCGAGTCACCCACGCCCATCAGCATGACCGCGATGGGCATCCACGA
>OGQD01000798.1_pt1 | contig 22289 bp, 19 predicted proteins | sample 1553091 | NCBI WGS metagenome assembly OGQD01 (sample SAMEA2580290, study PRJEB22360) | human gut metagenome | biome: human gut; feature: human-associated habitat; material: faeces | place: Denmark | collected 2008/2010
GCGCACTGTTGCGCCGGGGGCGGGGGGCGCGCCCCAGCCAGTCGAACGCCTTCGACCGCCGACCCGCGCGGGCTGACAGCGCCAGGCTGATGTGCAGCAGTACCAGCAGATTCAAGCCAACCAGTGCCGCCGACCAGAGCCACTCGCCCCAGAAGCGGCTGGGGATCACCGACAGCTCCAGCCACAGGCCGATGCAGCCGGCGCCGAGGGCGCCAGCCAGCGGCAACAGGAAGGCATGGCGGGCAGAGGCGGGGCGGCCGCCGACCAGCAATCCAGCGAGCAGGATCACGCCGGAAAGTCCCAGCCAGAGCGGCCAGTCCGGCAGGTTGCTGACCGGCCCGGCGAGCACGCCTTTCTCTGCGCGATCGGCGCTGAACAGGCCCCAGTAACCGCCCACCGCGCCTTCGCTCTGGCGTTTCCAGGGCTGGTCGAAGGCTTCGATCAGGTTGTAGCGCCAGCCTTTCTCCTCGGCCATGTGCACGAAGCCGCGGATGAAGCGCGCCTCGTTGACGCGGCTGGGCAGTGCGGTTTCGCGCTGGCGGCCTTCGCTGGGCCAGCCGGTTTCGCCGATCAGGATGTCCTTGGGCGCGAACTCGCGGCCGAAGTCTTCGCGGATCTTCGCCACGTGGGCGAGTGCATCGTCGATCCCGCTGGGATTGTCTTCCCAGTACGGCAACAGGTGGATGGTGACGAAGTCCACCGCCGGGGCGATCTCCGGGTGCTGGTGCCAGAAGTCCCAGACGTCGGCGTAGGTCACCGGCTGGCGAACACGAGCCTTCACCTTGTGGATCAGCCCGGCGAGGTAGCGCCCGGTAACTTCCTTGCGCAACAGGGTCTCGTTGCCGACGATCACCGCCTGTACCACGTCCGGGTACTGGTTGGCCGCCTTGATCAGCGCCTCGACTTCCCGATCGGTATCCACCGGGTTGGCATTGACCCAGGCGCCGAGCATCAGCTTCAGGCCGTGCTTGCGCGCCAGCGCCGGGATGCCTTCCAGGCCGGTCATGGAGTAGGTGCGCACGCACTCGAAGCGCGTTGCCAGCAGCGCCAGGTCGGCGTCCATCTGCTCCGGGCGCAGGACGAAGGGCTGGTCGAAGGGCGACTGGTCCTTGGCGAACGGGCTGTAGGACGCGCACTGCAGCTTGTGCGTGGGCGTGGCCGCGTCGGGCAGGGCCACCGGTTTGCCCAGGCCGTACCAGAGGCCGCCGAGGGCGATCAGGGCAAGCAGCAGGGCGAGAAGGTAAGGGAGAAGCGGAAAGCGCGAGGACTGGGGCATGGGGGCACGCGAACCGTGGCGAGGCGCGCATCTTAGCAACGCCGCTTGCCGCCGTCAGTGCCCGTGCGAGGCGTTCACGCGTGGCGGTGAATCCAGTTGTGCGTCGGCTGGGCCGCGTTGCCCTCGATGCGCTTCCAGAACTTCTCGTGGAAGTGGAAGCCCACCGCGTTGCACAGCGGCTCGACGATCGCCACCAGGCCGCCCACGGTGATGCTGCCGGTCAGCGCGTAGGCGACGCTGAAGGCGATGGCGAAGTGCATCAGGGTGAAGGTGACGGTCTTGAGCATGGTGGCGATCCTCCAGTCGAGAATGATTCTCCGTTGCTGAAAGCCTACTGCGCAGGAACCCTCTCGAGTAATCGAGCCTCTGTATGGAGGCGATAGGCCGGCACCTTCGTCGCGGATGGAATGGCGCGGTCGTGGATGGACGGTTTCTGTCGTGGATCGGACCGTTTGGCGTCGTTCTCAGAGCAGTTCGCCAGCAGCGGGCGCCGATCATGAAAGGGCGGCCAAGACCGCGAATGGCGCCGGGTCCACCCGGACGCCGCAACGAAAAATCACGGGGAGAAAACCATGACAATGATGCGACGCCTGTTGGGCCTGGGCGCAGGTCTGGTGCTGTCAGCGGCGGCCGGGCTGGCCGGCGCGGCGGCCAAGCCGGAAATCACCATCGGTTACGTGGACGGCTGGTCGGACAGCGTGGCGACCACCCACGTCGCCGCCGAGATCATGCGCGAGAAGCTCGGCTACCAGGTCAAGCTGATGCCGGTTGCCGCCGGGATCATGTGGCAGGGCGTGGCGCGCGGCAAGCTCGACGCCATGCTCTCGGCGTGGCTGCCGGTCACACACGGCGCCTACTACGAGAAGATGAAGGACAAGGTCACCAACCTGGGCGTGAACTACCCGGGCGCGAAGATCGGCCTGATCGTGCCCGAATACGTGAAAGCCAACAGCATCGAGGACCTCAAGGCGCAGAAGGATGACTTCGGCGGCCGCATCGTCGGCATCGACGCCGGCGCCGGCGTGATGCTCAAGACCGACCAGGCGATCAAGGACTACGGCCTGGACTACAAGCTGGTAGCCAGTTCCGGCAGCGGCATGATCGCCGAGCTGACACGTGCGGAGAACGACAAGAAGGCCATTGCCGTGACCGGCTGGATTCCGCATTGGATGTTCGCCAAGTGGAAGCTGAAGTTCCTCGAAGACCCGAAAAAGGTCTACGGCGAAGAAGAGCACGTCGACAGCGTGGCCAACCCGGCGCTGGAGAAGAAGGCGCCGGAAGTCTGGGCCTTCCTGAAGAAGTTCCAGTGGAAGGACGGCCAGGAAATCGGCGAAGTCATGCTCGCCGTGCAGAATGGCGAGAAGCCGGAAGTGGCCGCCAAGAAATGGGTCGAAGCGCATCCGGATCGCGTGAAGGAATGGCTGTGATCTTCTAGGCCGAACTGACGCCAGCAACAGAAGAATCCCCGGCGAACGCCATCGTTCGCGGGGGATTTTTTTATTCCGAGGCGTCTATTCCGGGCTTGTTCGCAAGAGAGGGCAAATCGCTACGACTAAAGTCGTCTGGAGAGCTTGCAGCGCTCCAATAAATTAGGGATCGACGACATCCGCGTCATCCCCGCTGTGAGGACAAGAACAAAATGAACGACAGCATCTACCAGCGGATTGATACCAATCCGCGCTTCAAAGAGTTGGTGGCCAAGCGCGAGCGATTCGCCTGGCTGCTCTCCCTGATCATGTTGGGCCTGTACGTGGTCTTCATCCTGCTCATCGCCTTCCAGCCGCAGCTGCTGGGCGCGAAGATCAGCGCCGATTCGTCCGTCACCTGGGGCATCCCCATGGGCGTCGGGCTGATTCTCTCTGCCTTCGTGCTCACCGGCATCTACGTGCGCCGGGCGAACGGTGAATTCGACCGCCTCAACCAGGAAATCCTCAAGGAGGCCCAGCAATGAAAGGCCGAATTTCTGCGGCCCTCGCACTGGCCGCTTTCGCTCCGTCACTCTGGGCTGACGCCCTCACCGGCGAAGTTCAGCGCCAGCCGCTGAACATCTCCGCCATCGTCATGTTCGTCGCCTTCGTCGGCCTGACCCTGTGCATCACCTACTGGGCCTCCAAGCGCAGCAAGTCCGCTGCTGACTTCTATACCGCCGGCGGCAGCATCACCGGCTTCCAGAACGGCCTGGCGATCGCCGGCGACTACATGTCCGCCGCGTCCTTTCTGGGTATTTCCGCGCTGGTGTTCACTTCCGGCTACGACGGCCTGATCTACTCCATCGGCTTCCTCGTCGGCTGGCCGATCATCCTTTTCCTGATCGCCGAACGCCTGCGCAACCTGGGCAAGTACACCTTCGCCGACGTGGCGTCCTATCGCCTCAAACAGAAGGACATCCGCACCCTGTCCGCCTGTGGCTCGCTGGTGGTCGTGGCCTTCTACCTGATCGCGCAGATGGTCGGCGCCGGCAAGCTGATCGAGCTGCTGTTCGGCCTGAACTACCACGTCGCCGTGGTCCTGGTCGGCATCCTGATGGTGCTGTACGTGCTGTTCGGCGGCATGCTCGCCACCACCTGGGTGCAGATCATCAAGGCCGTGCTGCTGCTCTCGGGCGCCACGTTCATGGCGATCATGGTGCTCAAGCACGTCAACTTCGACATCAGCACCCTGTTCTCCGAAGCCATCAAGGTCCACCCGAAAGGCGAGGGCATCATGAGCCCCGGCGGCCTGGTGAAGGACCCGATCTCCGCGTTCTCCCTGGGCTTCGCGCTGATGTTCGGCACCGCCGGCCTGCCGCACATCCTGATGCGCTTCTTCACCGTCAGTGACGCCAAGGAAGCCCGCAAGTCGGTGTTCTTCGCTACCGGCTTCATCGGCTACTTCTACATCCTGACCTTCATCATCGGCTTCGGCGCGATCCTGCTGGTCAGCACCAACCCGGACTTCAAGGACGCCACCGGCGCCCTGCTGGGCGGCAACAACATGGCCGCCGTGCACCTGGCCAATGCAGTGGGTGGCAGCCTGTTCCTCGGCTTCATCTCCGCCGTCGCGTTCGCCACCATCCTCGCGGTGGTTGCCGGCCTGACCCTGGCCGGTGCCTCGGCCGTGTCCCACGACCTGTACGCCAGCGTGCTCAAAGGCGGCAAGGCCAACGAGAAGGATGAGCTGCGCGTGTCGAAGATCACCACCGTCTGCCTCGGCGTGGTGGCCATCGTTCTCGGCATCCTGTTCGAGAAGCAGAACATCGCCTTCATGGTCGGCCTGGCCTTCTCCATCGCCGCCAGCTGCAACTTCCCGGTGCTGCTGCTCTCCATGTACTGGAAGAAACTGACCACCCGTGGCGCGAAGATCGGCGGCTGGCTCGGCCTGATCACCGCGGTGACCCTGATGATCCTCGGCCCGACCATCTGGGTACAGATCCTCGGCCACGAGAAAGCCATCTACCCGTACGAGTACCCGGCGCTGTTCTCCATGGCCGTGGCCTTCATCGGTATCTGGTTCTTCTCCATCACCGACAAGTCCGCCGCTGCCGACGAGGAGCGTGCACGCTTCTTCCCGCAATTCATTCGCTCGCAGACCGGCCTGGGTGCCACTGGCGCCGTTGCCCACTGATCGTTTGAGCTAACCTGCCGGGGCCGGAGGTGGAAACACCTCCGGCCCTGCTTTTTTGACAGGGATGGATAACGGATGTCCGACGATTTCAACTTCGCCTCGCCTCCTTTCGACCAGCTTCGTCCGCTGGAGCGCGAGCAGCTGCGCGATGCATTGAGCGTGGGTTACTACACGGTCGACGAAGTACTGCTCGAGGCCGGTGCGCCGGTGCCCTGCCTGTTCATCCTGATGAAGGGTGTGATCGAAGAGCGCGGCGAGGACGGCAGGCTGTTCGCGCAATATGGCGCCGAAGACCTGTTCGATGTTCGCGGGCTGCTCTCCGGCAGCAGCAAGCACCGTTACCAGGCAGTGGAAGAAAGCATCGTCTACGAACTGCCCGCGGCGGTTTTCCATCAGCTCTGCGCGGACAATCCCCAGTTCGCGCAATTCTTCCGCGCGGACCTGGCCAGCAAGCGCCAGCTGGAGCGCCGCGACGGGCAGAACCTGGCCGAATTCATCCTCACCCGTATCGCCTCCGAACACCTGTTGCCGGCCATTGAAGCGGAGCCTACGTTGCCGCTGGGCGATGCGGCGCGCCTGCAGCTGAGCCGTGGTGCCGACGCCTTGCTGGTGCGCGAGGAAGGTGCCCTGGGCATTGTCACCCGCACCGACCTGATGACCGCGCACTTCCGCGACGGCTTCAGCGAGGCGCAACCCATCGGCCCGCTGGCGCACCGCCCGCTGAGCCATGTCGAGCTGGGGGATTTTCTCTTCGACGCGATGATCCTCATGACCCGCCAGCGCATCGAACGCGTGGCGGTGTGCGAGGAGGGCAGGGTGGTCGGCCTGTTGCACCTGACCCAGGTGCTCAGCCTGTTCTCCACCCACTCCCATGTGCTGGCGCTGCGCATCGCTCGCGCCGAGAGCGAGGCCGAGCTGCGCGCCGCGGCCGAGACCCTGCACACGCTGATCGCCACCCTGGCGGGCAATGGCATCCGCCTGCGTTTCATCATGCAACTGGTCAGCGCGCTGAACGAACAATTGCTCGAGCGCCTCTTCGAACTGCAAGTGCCGCCGGTGCTGCGCGGCCGCTGCTGCCTGCTGGTGATGGGCAGCGAAGGGCGCGCGGAGCAACTGCTGAAAACCGACCAGGACAACGCCCTGATCCTCGACGACGGTCTGCCGGTGGAGCAGGGCCTGCTGCTGATGCAGCGCTTCTCTGCCGCCTTGTTGGAATTCGGCTATCCGCCATGTCCCGGTGGCGTGATGGCCAGCCGGCCGGAGTGGTGCAAACCCTTGTCGGAATGGCAGCGCGAATTGCGCGAGTTGCCGTTGCAGGGGCGCCCGGAGCAACTGATGCGCCTGTCGATTCTTGCCGATGCCTGGCCGGTGGCGGGCAACCGGCGGCTGTTCGACGGCCTGCGCGAATGCCTGGGTGAACTGGCTGGCGACAGCAGCCGCTGGATGAGCGACCTCGCCTTGCCGGCGCTGCAATTCGACACGCCGCTGACCTTCCTCGGCCAACTCAAGACCCAGGATGCGCAGCTCGACGTGAAGCGCGGCGGCATCTTCCCCATCGTCCACGGCGCCCGCGTGCTGGCCGTGCGCGAAGGCCTGGAGGAGCGCGGCACGCTGGGCCGACTGACTGCGCTGAAGGCGCTCGGCGTGCTGGACGAGTCGCTGGTGGACAACCTGGTCGAGTCCTTCGAGCTGTTCCTTCAACTGCGCCTGCGCCAGCAATTGGACGGCAAGCGTGACGGTCGCGAGCAGGGGCTCGATGTTTCCCGACTGAGCCGCCACGAGCGCGACCTGCTGCGCTTCGGCTTGCACACGGTGAAGAAGTTCAAGCAGAGCCTGACCCGCCAATTCCATCTGGAGACCCGATGAACGCCTGCGTCGCCGCCCCCGATCCGCACTGGTCCGCCTGGCGCCGTCGCCTCTACTGGTGGCGGCATGATCCGGCCGAGGCGGAGGAGCTGGTGTCGCTGGACCTGGAAACCACCAGCCTCGATCCGCGCAAGGCCGACATCCTCAGCATCGGCGCCGTGGTGATCCGCCGTGGCAAGCTGATCCTCGGCGAGCGCCTGGAGCTGCTGGTGGAACCGCCGCCATCGCTGGACGGCGAGTCGATCCGCATCCACAAGCTGCGCCGCGCCGACCTCGAAGGCCAACTGCCGCTGGCGGAGGCGCTGAAGCGGGTACAGGCGTTCATCGGCGACCGCCCGCTGCTGGGTTACTACCTGTCCTTCGACGTCGCCGTACTGCGCCGGCATCTGCGCGAGCAGCTCGGCGCGCGGCTCGACAATCCCCGCGTCGAGGTCTCCGAGATCTACCACCGCAAGATGAGCCGGCGCTTTCCCGACCTGCACCTGGACCTGCGCTTCGATACCCTGGCGCGCAACCTGGAAATTCCCATCGAAGGTCGCCACACCGCCATCGGCGATGCGCGCACTGCCGCGTTGATGTTCCTGCGCCTGCGCAAGGGCTCATTACCCCGCGATCTGAGCTGATCCCGGCGGCGTGCAGATTCTTTGAATCTTCCGCGCAACCGCCCGGTCGGAACTCATAAGCGCTGGCCAATCGCATCCCGCGAGCCATCGCCCCTCGTCGACTGAAAGAGGAGAGACGATATGGGACTCGGGACCATCCTGTTGATCATCCTGATCTTGATGCTGATCGGCGGCCTGCCGGTCTTCCCCCACTCGCGCAACTGGGGTTACGGCCCGTCGGGCGTCATCGGTGTCGTACTGGTCGTTCTGCTGGTGCTGTTGTTGCTCGGACGTATCTGACCGAGTGGATCGGCGTGACCCGTTAAACCCCTCACCCCAGCCCTCTCCCAGTGGCGAGGGCTGGGGTGAGGGGAATACCCGACCACGGAGGCCCCAGGTAAGTCGGTTTTTGTCACCGCGCTGATACGCCACAGGGTGATTCGTCGCACAGCCCGCTGGGGAGGCCTGTACTAACATACTGGGCCTTTGCCATCAGGGAGTCGTAGGGATGCTGGGCGTTGTACTGGTTGTGCTGGGCGTGGTGTGGTTGCTCGTCCAGTGCGGGCTGGGCCTGCCGCCGTTGGCCGAAGCCATGACCCTGGACCCGGTGGTCGACCCCGACCGCTATTGGCAATTCGTTTTCCTCGGTCCGGCGCTTCCGGTGGCGCTGGGCGTCTTCCTCCTCCGCTACCGTATCCAGGGCTTTGCCCAGCTCAAGCGCGAACGTATCAACTGCGCTGCCCACCTGCTCGTCTCCGCCGGCATCGCCCTGGTGCTGGGCAAGCTCTGCGTGCTCGCCCAGGCCTGACCCTGCAAGCCGTGAATCACTAGTGCGCCGGCGGTTTGCCAGGGGCATTCAGCGCCCTGATTTCACCGCTGATGGTCGAAAGCCTTGGTTACACTTCGGGCCACAGTCGTCGACAGATCCTCGTCGACCACCCGTCCCGAACAAGACAAGAAAAGGCAGACCTCCCTTATGCAAAATCGCATCATGATCACCGGCGCCGGTTCCGGCCTCGGACGCGAAATCGCCCTGCGCTGGGCCCGCGAGGGCTGGAAGCTGGCGCTGGCCGACGTTAACGAAGCAGGCCTGCAGGAAACTCTCAAGCTGGTGCGCGAGGCCGGCGGCGACGGCTTCACCCAGCGCTGCGACGTGCGCGACTACAGTCAGCTGACCCAGCTGGCGCAGAACTGCGAAGAGAAGTTCGGCGGCATCGACATCATCGTCAACAATGCCGGCGTCGCTTCCGGCGGCTTCTTCAGCGAACTGTCGCTGGAGGACTGGGACTGGCAGATCTCGATCAACCTGATGGGTGTGGTCAAGGGCTGCAAGGCCTTCCTGCCGCTGCTGGAAAAGAGCAAGGGCCGCATCATCAACATCGCCTCCATGGCCGCGCTAATGCAGGGCCCGGCGATGAGCAACTACAACGTGGCCAAGGCCGGTGTGGTGGCGCTGTCGGAAAGCCTGCTGGCCGACCTCAGCCTGGTGGACGTGAAGGTCCATGTGGTCTGCCCGTCGTTCTTCCAGACCAACCTGCTGGACTCCTTCCGCGGCCCCAGCCCGGAAATGAAGACCCAGGTCGGCAAGCTGCTGGAAAGCTCGCCCATCAGCGCCGCCGACATCGCCGACTACATCCACCAGGAAGTGGCCCGCGACGTCTTCATGATCCTGCCTCATGAACAGGGTCGCATGGCCTGGCAGATCAAGCAGCAGAACCCCCAGGCGCTCTACGACGAGATGGCCAAGATGGCGGAGAAGATGCAGGCCAAGCGCCGCAGCCTTTCCTGATTTTGCCCTCTTTCGGTGCAATGAAAGACAGGGCTTGCCCAGGCCGGTGCAAAGGGGTAGTTTTAGTCACCGGCCTGCCTGGCTGATGTACGTTGGACCCCGGTAAAAGCCCCGCGAATGTCGCGGGGCTTTTGCTTTTTCGGGCTACCGCCCAGCTCTTGGGATTCGTGCTTTGCGCATCGTCGGGCCTGTGTTAGAAGGCTCCGGTGTCATTGAAGGAAGAACCCGCTTGCACTGTGAATCCATCGTCTATGGCTGCATCCGCGACTGGCCCGGCGACTCGATGGAGCGCCGCCTGCGCCGCGCCGCCAACCGCAAGGTCCTCGACAGCCTGCCCATGGGCGAGGCCTGGCCGTTCCTGGGCCGCGAAATGTTCAGCCGCTGCGAGACCGAAGGCGCGGGCCTGTACCAGTCCCAGGTGATCCATTTCGGCGCCAGTTACCAGACCATCGAGTACGAGTGGAAACTCTGGGTCGAACAGTTCGAAGCGCTGTTGCGCCGCCTTTACTGGGCCAGTGCGGTGGTGCACCTGGAAACCGAGGTCAACGGCAGCCACACTTTCCGCTGGGAATCCGAGAATGGTTTCCACAGCCCGCGCGAAGGTGAGCTGAAAGTGCGTTGCGCCTGGGAGCGCGAGGGCGGCCTGCGCGGCTGATGGCGCGCCTCCCGTTACGGAAAGCATCCATGATCAATTACCTCTGGTTCGTCCTCGCCGCGTTCTGCGAGATCGCTGGCTGCTACGCCTTCTACCTCTGGCTGCGCCTGGACAAGAGCGCCCTGTGGATCATCCCCGGGTTGCTCAGCCTGACGCTGTTCGCCCTGCTGCTTACCCGCGTCGAGGCGAACTATGCCGGACGCGCCTACGCGGCGTACGGCGGTATCTATGTGGCCGCGTCGCTGTTCTGGCTGTCCTTCGTGGAAAAGAGTCGCCCGCTGTGGAGCGACTGGGTCGGCGTGGCGCTCTGCGTGATCGGCGCCAGCGTGGTGTTGCTCGGGCCTCGTCTCGCGCCGTGATCTGAGCGGGATCGACAGCTGCAGGAGTTCCTGACGCTCTATCAGTCCTCCAGCCACTCCCTCGGCACTTCGCTTTTCAGCATCAGCTGGCACTGCTGGCTTTCCGGGTCGAAGACGATCACCGCCTCGCCGCGCTTGAGCGCATGGCGCGCGCGCTCTACGCGCACGTCCAGGGGCGTGTCGTCGCCGTTGTCGGTGCCTTCGCGGGTGACGAAGTCTTCCAGCAGGTTGTTCAGGGTGTCGGCTTCGATCAGATCGTAAGGAATCAGCATGGCGGAGTACTCGGAATCGCAGCGCGGGATTGTAGTCCCGCGATGCGGTGAGTGCAGCTTCAGTTCTTGCCCTTATCCGAGTCCTTGCCCCGGTCGCCGCTGTCGGTGCTGTCGATCAGGTCGTCCACCGGTGGCACATGGGTAGTGCTTTCCATGTGCACCGGGTGCTCCAGTTGCTTGCTGAAGCGCTCCAGCGTGCCCTCGCTGGGTTCGGCGTCGCTGTCGAAGACCGGCGGGCTGAGCAGGTAAGCAGTCAGCAGTTTCGATAGTGCGGCCAGGCTGTCGATATGGGTGCGCTCGTAGCCATGGGTGGCGTCGCAGCCAAAGGCCAGCAGCGCTGTGCGGATGTCGTGGCCGGCGGTGATCGCCGACTGCGCATCGCTGTGGTAGTAGCGGAACAGGTCCCGGCGCACGGCGATCTCGTGGCGCTCGCCCAGGCGCAGCAGGTGCCGGGACAGGTGGAAATCGTAAGGCCCACCGGAGTCCTGCAACGCCACGCTGACCGCATGTTCGCTGGAGTTCTGCCCCTCGGCCACCGGCGCGATATCGATGCCGACGAATTCGCTCACATCCCAGGGCAGCGCACCGGCCGCGCCGGAGCCGATCTCCTCGGTGATGGTGAACAGCGGGTGGCAGTCGATCGGCGGCACCTGGCCGGCTTCGACGATGGCCTTGAGCGAGGCCAGCAGCGCGGCCACGCCGGCCTTGTCGTCGAGGTGGCGGGCGCTGATGTGGCCGCTCTCGGTGAACTCGGGCAGCGGGTCGAAGGCGACGAAATCGCCGATGGCCACGCCGATGGATTCGCTGTCGGCACGGCTGGCGGTGTAGGTGTCCAGGCGCAGCTCGACGTGATCCCAGCTGATCGGCAGCGTATCCACCGCGGTGTTGAAGGCGTGCCCGGAGGCCATCAGCGGCAGCACACTGCCGCGGAATACGCCGTTCTCGCAGAACACCGTGACCCGGCTGCCCTCGGCGAAGCGGCTCGACCAGCAGCCCACCGGCGCCAGGGCCAGGCGGCCGTTGGGCTTGATCTCGCGGACGATGGCGCCAATGGTGTCCAGGTGCGCCGAGACGGCGCGGTCCGGGCTCTTGCGCCGGCCCAGCAGGGTGGCGCGGATGGTCCCGCGGCGAGTCATCTCGAAGGGCACGCCGATCTCCTCCAGCCGTTCGGCGACGTAGCGCACGATGGTGTCGGTGAAACCGGTGGGGCTGGGGATGGCGAGCATTTCCAGCAGCACGCGCTGCAGGTAGTTGAGGTCGGGTTGTGGCAGTTGGGTCATGCCGGGGCCTCTTCGTTGGGGTGAGGCTGATCACGGTTGTCGCGATGCAGGAGTTCGCGGCTCAGCGGGAAGAGCAGGTCGACGAAGCGTTCGGCGGTCGGCTGCGGCTCATGGTTGGCCAGGCCGGGGCGCTCGTTGGCCTCGATGATCACGTAGTCCGCCTGGTCGGCCTCGGTGACCAGCAGGTCGAGGCCGGTGACCGGAATCTCCAGCGCTCGCGCGGCGCGGATGGCGGCGTCGGCCAGGGCCGGGTGCAGGCGCTCGGTGACGTCTTCCAGGGTGCCGCCGGTGTGCAGGTTGGCGGTGCGGCGTACGGCCAGGCGTTGGCCGCTGGGCAGCACATCGTCGTAGCTGAAGCCGGCGGCGGCCAGGGTGCGCTCGGTCTCGCCGTCCAGCGGGATGCGGCTTTCGCCTCCGGTCGCAGCCTGGCGCCGGCGGCTCTGCGCCTCGATCAGCTTGCGGATGCTGTGCCGACCATCGCCGATCACCTCGGCGGGGCGGCGAATGGCGGCGGCCACCACTTCGTAACCGATCACCACGATGCGCAGGTCATTGCCGGGGTGGTAGCTCTCGAGGATGACGCGGGTGTCGAACTGCTTCGCGTGGGCGACGGCGCTCTCCACCTCCTCGGCCGTGCGCAGGTCCACGGCGACACCCTGGCCCTGTTCGCCGTCCACCGGCTTGACTACCAGCGCGCCGTGTTCTTCGAGGAATGCCGCGTTGTCTTCGGCGCTGGCGGCCAGGCGTTGCTGCGGCTGGCGCAGGCCGGCGCGGTCGAGGGCGCGGTGGGTAAGGGTCTTGTCCTGGCACAGGCTCATGCTGACGGCGCTGGTGAGGTCGCACAGCGACTCGCGGCAGCGAATGCGTCGGCCGCCCTGGGTGAGGGTGAAGAGGCCGGCGTCGGCGTCCTGCACCTGCACCTCGATGCCGCGTCGATGGGCTTCGTCGACGATGATTTTCGCGTAGGGATTGAGTCCCTTTTCCGGGCCGGGGCCAAGGAACAGCGACTGGTTGATGCCGTTCTTGCACTTCACTGCGAAGGTCGGCAGTTCACGGAAGCGCAGCTTGCGGTACAGCGACTTGGCCTGCTGGTTGCCGTGCAGCACCGACAGGTCCAGATAGGCCAGCCCGCGGCTCATGAAGTGTTCGATCAGGTGGCGTACCAGCGCTTCGCCGACGCCGGGCCGGCTGGACTGCGGGTCCACGGCCAGGCACCAGAGGCTGGAGCCGCCTTCGGGATCGCGGAAGGCCTTGGCGTGGTTGATGCCCATGACGGTGCCGATCACCGTGCCGGTCTCGGCGTCTTCCGCCAGCCAGTAGGCCGGGCCGCCCTGGTGGCGCGGGGTGACGTTTGAGGGATCGACCGGCAGCATGCCGCGCGAGAGGTAGAGGCGGTTGATCGCCGTCCAGTCGTCGTCGCTGTGCACGCGGCGGATGCGGAAGCCGCGGAAGGGGCGGCGCGCCGGGCGGTAGTCGGTGAACCACAGGCGCAGCGCGTCCGAGGGGTCGAGGAAGAGTTGCTGCGGGGCGTGGGACAGCACCTGCTGTGGCGCGGCGACGTAGAGGGCAATGTCGCGCTCGCCGGGTTGTTCGTTGAGCAACTCGGCCGCCAGCTTGTCCGGGCTGGAGAAGGTATGGCCGATCAGCAGGCGGCCCCAGCCGCATTGCAGGATCAGCGGGCCGTGGCTTTCCGCGTGGTCGCCGGCGAAGCGCGCCTGCAGGCGCTCGTAGGTCGGCGTCTGGCCGCGCAGCAGCCTCTGGTTGTGGGGATGGGGCAGGTTGGAATGGGGTTTCATCGTGCGCTCCCTGATAAGCATCTGTCCTGGGCTGTGGGGAAGGCGGCGCCACGCACGGCGCCGCCGGGCTCTAGAGGCCTTGTTCCGTCAGCCAGAGGTTGAGGGCCGCCAACTGCCACAACTTGGAACCGCGCAGCGGAGTGAGGTCGCTCGCCGGGTCGCTGAGCAGGCGGTCGAACATCGCCGTCTCGAACAGTCCACGGTCCTGGCTCGGGTCCAGCAGCAATTCGCTGACCCAGGCGCGGGTATTGCCTTGCAGGTGCTTGAGGCCGGGCACCGGGAAGTAACCCTTGGGCCGGTCGATCACCTCGCTGGGGATGACCTTGCGCGCGGCGGCCTTGAGCACCTGCTTGCCGCCGTCGCCAAGCTTGAAGCGCGACGGGATGCGTGCCGACAGTTCCGCGACGCGGTAGTCGAGGAACGGCACGCGGGCTTCCAAACCCCAGGCCATGGTCATGTTGTCCACGCGCTTGACCGGGTCGTCGACCAGCATGATGGTGCTGTCCAGGCGCAGCGCCTTGTCCACCGGGTCGGTCGCGCCGGGCTGGGCGAAGTGGTCGCGGACGAATTCGCTGGCCACGTCCTCGACCCGCATCGCCTCGCGGACGGTGTCCAGGTACTCGCCGTGGCTGCGATCGAAGAAGGCCGCGCGGTAGGCCTGTAGCGGGTCCTTTGCGCCGGCCACTTTCGGGTACCAGTGGTAGCCGGCGAACAGCTCGTCGGCGCCCTGGCCGCTCTGCACCACCTTGCAGTGCTTGGAGACTTCCCGCGAGAGCAGGTAGAAGGCGATGCAGTCGTGGCTGACCATCGGTTCGCTCATGGCGCGGAAGGCCGCCGGCAACTGCGAGATGACTTCGTTCTCGTCGATGCGCAGTTGGTGGTGGCGGGTGCCATAGCGTTTCGCGATCAGGTCCGAGTACTGGAACTCGTCGCCGCGCTCGCCGCCGGCATCTTCGAAGCCGATGGAGAAGGTCAGCAGGTCTTCGACGCCGGCTTCGTGGAGCAGGCCGACCAGGAGGCTGGAATCGACACCGCCGGAGAGCAGCACGCCAACCTCGCGGGCAGCGCGCTGGCGCACGCTCACGGCGTCACGCAGGCTGCTCAGCAGGCGGTCTTCCCAATCGTCCAGGGTCAGCTCGCGCTCATTGGGCAGCGGGCCGTAGTCCAGGGACCACCAGCGCTGGCGCTCGGTGTGGCCGTCGGCGTCGATGCTCATCCAGGTGGCCGGCGGCAGCTTCTGCACTTCGGCCAGCAGGGTGCGCGGCGCGGGCACCACGGCGTGGAAGCTCAGGTAATGGTTGAGTGCCACCGGGTCCAGCGCCGGGTCGATATCGCCGCCCTTGAGCAACGCCGGCAGGCTGGAGGCGAAGCGCAGGCGCTTGCCGGTCTGTGACAGGTACAGCGGCTTGATGCCGAGACGATCGCGGGCGATGAACAGGCGCCGTTTGTCGCGTTCCCAGATGGCAAAAGCGAACATGCCATTGAGGCGGGGCAATAGTTGTTCACCCCAGGCGTGGTATCCCTTGAGCAGCACTTCGGTGTCGCCACCGGAGAAGAAGCGGTAGCCCAGTGCTTCGAGCTCCTGGCGCAGCTCGGGGTAGTTGTAGATGGCGCCGTTGAAGACCAGTGACAGGCCCAGGGCGGTATCGATCATCGGCTGACCGGAGGCTTCAGCCAGGTCCATGATCTTCAGCCGCCGATGGCCCAGGGCCACCGGACCTTCGCTATGGAAACCCCAGGCGTCGGGGCCTCGCGGGGCCAGGTGATGGGTGATGCGTTCGACTGCGGCAAGGTCCGCAGCCTGTTTATCGAAACGTAACTCTCCTGCTATTCCGCACATGTCCTTACCGGATCTCCGTTGGGGATGAAGTGGGTGGCGTCTCACGGACGCCTTAGGGGATGACCCGTCGATCCGGCGAGAGTTCTATTTGATTTCATTGAGGAAAAATGACGGAGCAGCAGGTGGACTGACATGGCTGACAGCAAGACTTCGATGCGCAACGCCCACGCACTCTCGATGTTGCAGGCCCTGCGGCGCCTGCAACAGGCGGCGGAGGTGCACTCCAAGAGCCTGGGCCGGGATGGCGAACTGACGCCGCTGCAGTTGCTGATCCTGCAGGTGGTGGAGTTGGAAGGGGAAATAACCGCTGGTCAGCTGGCGCGGCACGTGGCGCTGTCCCAGTCGTCGCTTTCCGGTGCACTGGCCCGGTTGGAGAGCAAGGGGCTGCTGACGCGGCGGCGCGACGATGGCGATCGCCGCAAGCAGTGGATGAGCCTTGAAGCCGATGGCCGCAAAGCGCTCAAGCACAGCCCGGCGCTATTGCCCGAGCACGCCCTGGAGCGCTTCGCCGGGCTGCCCGAATGGGAGCAGCACGCGATTCTCGCCGGGCTGTTGCGCGCGGCCGAGCTGTTCGAGACGCCGGGGAGCGGCGTCGAGGAAGAAGAGGAAGAAGAGTTCTGAGCGTCAGCTCATCAGTTTCTGTGCCGCCAGGGACAGGCTGACCGCCACCAGCATCAGCGCGAACAGGCGCTGCAACGTCGCGCCGCCCAGGCGCACCGCCAGGCGATTGCCGAACAGCACGCCCAGTGCACCGCCCGCCGCCAGGCACGCCAGCAAGGGCAGCGGTGGCTGTGCGTGGGTCAGATAAAGCAGGAATCCACCGCCGGACACCAGCGCGATCACCGCCATGGACGTCGCGGTTGCCGCCATCATCGACAGCGGCGTGAACCACAGCAGCCCCGGTACGATCAGGAAGCCGCCGCCCACACCCATCAGGCCGGACAGCACTCCCACCGCCAACCCCACCGCAAGCAGCGGACCGTTGCGCGTCGGCAGTTCGGACACGCGCGGCTGGCTGGAGCCCTGCCACATGCGCCAGGCCGACCACAGCACCAGCACGCAGAAGCCGATGATCAGCCAGCCATCGGGCACGAACTTGCCCAGCCACTGGCCGATGGCGTTGCCCGGCCAGCCGGTGATCACCAGCCAGAACAGCGGCTTCCACGCCACCTGGCCCTGCCGCGCGCGCGGCACCGCGCCAATGGCTGCCGACAGCGCAACGGCGCCGAGGCTGACGCCGATGGCATCGTGCAGCGGCAGGTGCAGGCTGAGGAGCAATGGCAGCGCCACCAGCGAACCGCCGGCGCCGGTCAGGCCCAGCAGCAGCCCGAGGATCAGGCCGATGGCGGAGGATTCAAGCAGCAGTGCATCCATGTCGGTGGTCCGCTCTGGAAGCTGGTCGCGGTCCTGTCGCTGGACCGCGAGATGATCAGGCGTTCTTCTGGCCGCGCACGATGTCGCGCAGGAAGAAACGGTTCGGGTGGCAGGCCTCGGCCACGGCACGGGGCAAGGGTAGCGGTTCGTCGTCGATCCAGGCAGCGAGCAACTCGCCAGCCAGCGGCGCGGTGACCAGCCCGCGGGAGCCGTGGGCGCTGTTCAGGTACAGGCCGTCGAGCCAGGGGCACGGAGTTTCCGGCACCTGGCGCGCATCCTTGCCCAGTACAGCGTAAGCGCTGGCGAAGGCTTCGCGGTCGGCCAGCGGGCCCACCAGTGGCAGATAGTCCGGCGTGGTGCAGCGGAAGGCGGCGCGGCCCTGCAGAGTTGCCGGGTCGAGCTGGGCGATGTGCATGCGTTCGCTCAGGTCTGTGGATATCTCCGCCAGCAGGTCGAGGTTGCCCAGGTGTTCTGCCAATGATGGCTCAGTGTCGTCTCGCTTGAATTCGAAACTGGCGCCCAGGGTGTGCTCGCCGTGACGCGGCGGGGCGACGTAGCCCTCGGCGCAAACCACGGTACTCAGCGCGGCGCTGTCGGCGGTGGCCGGCACACGGGTGATCTGCCCGCGAATGCGCTTCATCGGCAGGCTCGATGCGCCTTCGAAGCGGCGCACCTCGGCGGCGGTGGCAAGGATGGCGACGGGCGCGCTGGCAAGTTTCGCGTCGCCGCTCCAGGCGCTCCAGCCATCGGCTTCGCGTTGCAGGCGGACTTCCTCGCCGGCCACCACGCGGATGTTCGGATGCTGCGCCAGGTGCCGGCACAGGGCCGGCGGATGTACCCAGCCACCTTCGGGATAGAACAGCCCACCGGCGGGCAGGCCGACGCCAGCGAGGGTTTCTGCCTCAGCCTTGTCCAGCAGGCGCAGCAGCGAGCCGGGGAAGGCTTCGGCGAGCTTCGCCTGGCGGCCGGCCTCGGCTTCATCGAAACCCAGTTGCAGCACGCCGCAGTCGGACCATTCCTCGCCTTTCTGCAGACGCTGGATCAGCCGTCGCGAATGGCCAAAGCCGCTGACGATCAGCCGTGACAGTGCGGTGCCGTGGGCAGACAGCTTGAGATAGAGCACGCCCTGGGGATTGCCCGAGGCTTCCTCGGCAAGGCTGGCATGACGCTCGATCAGAGTCACCTGCCAGCCGCGTGCGGCGAGACTCGCGGCGCTGGCGCAACCGGCCATGCCGCCGCCGATCACCAGGGCTTGGCGCGTTCCCTTCGAGCGAACGGGGCGGGCGTACCAGGGCTTGCCGGTGGGCTGTTCGAGGCCGATGAATTCGCCCTGGGACATCTCCCATTTCTTGCCGAAGCCCAGGGTACGGCGAATCTTGAAGCCGGCTGCGCCCAGTCCGCGGCGGACGAAACCGGCGCTGGTGAAGGTGGCGAGGGTCGTGCCCGGCGCCGAAAGACGGGCCAGCTGCGCATAGAGCGCGTCGTTCCACATCTGCGGGTTCTTCGCCGGGGAGAAACCGTCGAGGAACCAGGCATCGACGCGTGCGTCCAGTTCCGGCAGCGTGTCCAGTACGTCGCCCACCAGCAGGGTCAGCACCACGCGGCCGCCCGCGAAGACGAAGCGCTGGAAGCCGGGATTGATCGCCACGTACTGTTCCAGCACCTGCCCCGACAGGTGCGCCAGCTCCGGCCAGAGGGCGAAGGCGCGGCGCAGGTCTTCAGGTGCTACCGGGTACTTCTCGGTGGTGACGAAGTGCAGCCGTGCATCGCCAGGTGCCAGCGTCTCGAACAATTGCCAGGCGCAGAGGAAGTTCAGCCCGGTGCCGAAGCCGGTCTCGCCAATGCACAGGCGCCCGCCCGCTGGCAGCGCTGCGAAGCGCTCGGGTAGACGGTTGCCGTCGATGAATACGTGGCGCGTCTCGGCAATGCCCGAGTCGCGGGAAAAATACACGTCGCCATAGACGCGGGAAGTGGGCTGGCCGTTCTCGTCCCAGTCGATCTGGGCGCTGCTGATGTCTGGCATGAAGGAAGGCAGGGCAGTGAAACGAAGGCGGCAGTTTAGCTGATCCGTTCCGAGGACAGGCTGCGTCACTTCCGCTACCTTTTACTCACTTCGAGACAAGGAGAGGTGCATGTTCGAATCCGCCGAGATCGGTCATTCCATCGACAAGGAAACCTACGAGAAGGAGGTCGCGGTGCTGCGCGAAGCCCTGCTCGAGGCGCAGTACGAGCTCAAGCAGCAGGCGCGCTTCCCGGTGATCATTCTGATCAACGGCATCGAGGGCGCCGGCAAGGGCGAAACGGTGAAGCTGCTCAACGAGTGGATGGATCCGCGCCTGATCCGGGTGGAAAGCTTCCTCCAGCCCACCGACGAGGAACTCTCGCGGCCGCCGCAATGGCGTTTCTGGCGCCGTCTGCCGCCCAAGGGAACGACCGGCATCTTCTTCGGCAACTGGTACAGCCAGATGCTCTACGCGCGGGTCACCGGCGAGATCAAGGACAGCCAGCTCGATGGCCTGATCAACGATGCCGAGCGTTTCGAGCGGATGTATTCCGACGAGGGTGCGTTGATCTTCAAGTTCTGGTTCCACCTCTCCAAGAAGCAGCTCAAGGAGCGGCTCAAGACACTGGAGAACGACCCGACGCGCAGTTGGCAGCTCTCCGAGATCGACTGGAAGCAGAGCGAGGTCTATGACAAGTTCGTGCGTTACGGCGAGCGCGTGCTGCGCCGCACCAGCCGCGACTACGCGCCCTGGTACGTGGTGGAGGGTTCCGATGAGCGCTACCGCAGCCTGACGGTGGGCCGCACCATCCTCGAGAGCCTGCAGGCCGCACTCAAGCGAAAGGACCGCCCGACCCCGCAGCCCCATGCGGCGCCACTGGTCTCCAGCCTGGACAACAAGGGGCTGCTGGATGCGCTTGACCTGAGCCTGTCGCTGGACAAGGACCAGTATAAGGAACACCTGGCCAAGCAGCAGGCGCGCCTGGCCACGCTGATGCGCGACAAGCGTTTCCGCAGCCATTCGCTGATCGCCGTGTTCGAAGGCAACGACGCCGCCGGCAAGGGCGGCGCCATCCGCCGCGTGACTGATGCGCTGGACCCACGCCAGTACCGCATCGTGCCGATCGCCGCGCCCACCGAGGAGGAGCGTGCGCAGCCCTATCTGTGGCGTTTCTGGCGGCACATTCCGGGGCGGCGGCAGTTCACCATCTTCGACCGTTCCTGGTATGGCCGGGTCCTGGTGGAGCGGGTCGAGGGCTTCGCCTCCGACGCTGACTGGTTGCGCGCCTATGCGGAGATCAACGACTTCGAGGAGCAACTGACGAACTACGGTATCGTGCTGGTGAAGTTCTGGCTCTCCATCGACCAGCAGACCCAGTTGGAGCGTTTCAAGGAGCGCGAGTCGATTCCCTTCAAGCGCTTCAAGATCACCGAGGAGGACTGGCGCAACCGCGACAAGTGGGACCAGTACGTGGATGCGGTGGGGGATATGGTCGATCGTACCAGCACCGAGATTGCGCCCTGGACGCTGATCGAGGCCAACGACAAGCGTTATGCGCGGGTGAAGGTGCTCAAGACGATCAATGATGCGCTGGAGGCGGCTTACGGAAGCGCGAAGAAGGGCAAGAAGGACTGACGTTTGGTGTAGGAGCGAGCTTGCTCGCGAATGCGGCCTTCAAGGCCTGCTCCGGCGTTTGCCCTTGTGTAGGAGCGGGCTTTGTCCGCGATGTGTCTGCCTAGCTTTGAGGTTTCCAGCGCCGCTTCAGCGTGCGCTGCGACTTCTCGTTTCGCCCCCTCGGGCGACCCACTTTGGCAAACGACGGATGGCCGCCCCATCCAAAGTGGGCAAAGGTCTTGCCCCGGACATCCGGTTTTTCGCTTGGGCGAAAAATTCCCTCGTCGAATCGAAGTTTCAACGAGGCCTCCTGAACGGGGCGGTTCGGAGTGCTCGGCTGTTTTTCTGGAAGTCTTTGAAGTGTCAGAGCCTGAGACAGGGGTTGCGAGCTCTTCGTAAAAGCGAGCTTGCTCGCGAACTGACTCCGCAGCGGGCTCTGTTCGCGAGCAAGCTCGCTCCTACAAGGTGTTCTTCTGCGACGGCTTCGGCGCGCCAATGAGTCGCCCCATCGCCCCGGCAATCCCCATCTCCCGCAGCACCTGCAGCTCGCCCTCGGTCTCGACCATCTCCGCGATCAGCGGCAGGTCGATGCTGTTGGAAGCCCGGTACATGGCCTCGATGAACAGGCGCTTGTCGTTGTCCTGGTCGATGGCACGGATGTAGCTGCCGTCGATCTTCAGGTACGCAAGACCCAGGCGGGTGAGGTTGCCGATCAGGCTGAAGCGCCCGCCGAAGTGCTGCAGGCCGAGCTTGGCGCCGACTTCCTGGACAGACTGGGCGAGCTTCTCCAGCTCGGCCGGCGGCGGCAGGTAGCGTTCGTCCACTTCCAGCGTCATCAGTTGCGCTTCCTGCGGGTGGGCACGCAGGATTTCGAAGAGCTGGCGCAGGGGCTCGGCGCTGCGCACGGTTTCCGCCGAGAGCGACAGGGCCAACGGTGCCGGTTGCTGGGCGAGGTGGGCGAGGGCGTGTTCGAGCATCGCCAGGTCGAAACGCGCCGACCAGCCGAATCGCTCAATCCAGGGCAGGAATTGCCCGGCGGCCACGGCCTCGCCCTTGGGATCGAGCAGCCGCGCGAGGACCTTCTGGTGCAGCAACTCGCCGTTTTCCGCGCAGGCGCGCACGGGCTGGAACCACAGCTGCAGCTTGCCCTTCTGCAGGGCGTCGTCGAGCCAGTCGCGCCAGGCACGGGAGTCCTGGGCAGGCTGGCTGCCGGAGCTGTCCAGGCGTTGCCAGGTGCGGTCCGGAGTGGCCTGTGCCTGGGCCAGTGCCTGGTCGGCGCGCGACAGCACGCCAGCGGAGGGCTCGCCCGGTCGGAAGGCCGCCAGGCCCAGATGCGCCACCGGCGTGCAATCGCTGGCGCCCGTGCCGCGCAGGTTTTCCAGGGCGGCACTGAGTTCGTCCGCCAGATGCTCTGCACTGGCGCTGTCCAGGCCGGGCGCCAGCAGGGTGAATTCGCCGCCGCGACTGCGCGCGGCCAGCCAGTCCGGCGTGCCGTGCTGCTCGCGCTCACGTTCCAGCAACTCGGCGACGTCGCGGATCAGCGCGTCGGTGCGCTGTCCGCCGAGACGCTGGTTGAGCCCGGCCAGGTCGTTCAGGCGCAGCAGCAGCAGGTAGCCAGCGGCGTTCTGCTCGCTGGGCGAGAGCTGCGCATCCAGCCGCGCGTCGAACAGGCGACGGTTGGCCAGGCCGGAAAGGCTGTCCTGGTAGGCCTCCTCGCGCAGTTTCTCGCTGCGGCTGGCTTCTTCGGCGAACAGGGCCTTGAGCTTGTCGACCATCTGGTTCATCGCCTGTACCACGCGCCGCAGCTCCGGGGTGCGCGGTTCCCTGGGCAGGGTGAGGAATTCGCGGCGGGTGATGGCGTGGGCTTGCTGCACCATCTGGTCCAGAGGCTTCAATTGGGTGCGCAGCAGCCAGCCGCCAAGGATGGGGGGGGACACGCCCCCGGGCCCGGACTCCGGCT
>OGQD01000800.1_pt1 | contig 22243 bp, 17 predicted proteins | sample 1553091 | NCBI WGS metagenome assembly OGQD01 (sample SAMEA2580290, study PRJEB22360) | human gut metagenome | biome: human gut; feature: human-associated habitat; material: faeces | place: Denmark | collected 2008/2010
GCGCATCATGGTGGCGCGGTGGCCCCCGGGAGGGCGCGACCGGCCGATGGACGGCCCTTCGCGCGGGACTCTGCGGGGATGTACTTTAAGCCCCGAACTCTGGCCGTACATCACGCGCGCGTGCGGCAAAGCTACCGGAATGAGTCGGGAAGGGCAAACGACGCTCGTCGGCCATACTGGCACTTAGCCGCCTTTCCGGGCATCCTAGCCTGCGCCGAATTCAGCCGTATCGCCCCAGGTCCCTAAGTCCGTGTCTATTTCTCCCCGTACCCTTCCGGACGCATTGGTCAGGCCTGGCCGCGTGGCGACCCGGACAGCCCTGGTGCTGCTGGTGCTGTTCATGCTCGGTCTGCTGGGCTGGCAGTTGCACCAGGAGCTCCGCAGCCAGGAGCGCTTCGAGCGCGAGCGGGTGGTATTGCACGGCGAACAGATGGCCCAGCGGATCTCCCTGACCCTGGAGCTCAAGGCAGTGGCGGCCCAGGCCTTGCTGCAGCAGGAGCTCTCCCGCGACCACGGCGACATCCGTGCCACGCTGATCACCGGACTCAAACACATCTATCCGTCCTTCCACAGCCTGGTGAGGCTGGATGCCGGTGGCGCCCCCCTGAGCGACTCCGCCAGCGGCATCAAGGACACGGCATTCATCGAAGCCCTGCGTCAGCGCAGTGCACAGCAGCCTTATCACTATGCATTCAGCGAGGAGAACGGCGGGCATTTCTATGTCTGGCTGAAGGCCACCGAGCCCGGTGAAGAAAACAGCGTCATCCGCCTCGACGAAAAAATCGCCCGGCGCGGCTGGGCGGCACAGATCCGCCCCGAGTCGCCGGACTGGATACTGGTCGACAGCGTCCAGCAGAAGGTCCTCGGCCGCTCCAGCGGTTTCCGCCCCGGCCCACTGTCCGCCGCCTCGCCGCTGGAGCAGGCGCAGAGCCTGGACGGCCTGGAGATCCAGAACACCGACTGGCAACTGCGCCCGCAATTCGACGACCGGCAGATCCGCGCCACCCTGCTACCGCGCCTGGGGGGTGAGCTGGCGCTGCTGCTGGTGCTGGCCGGCATCGCCGGCGCCGCCCTGCTGCGCCTGCAACGCGAACAACAGAACCTGCGAGCGCTGACCGTAGAGTCGCAACAGAGCCTGCGCCAGGCTGCACAGGCCCTTGGCGCCATCGACGAGCGGGTGCTGGTGACCCGCGCCGACGGTCGCCTTGCCTACCTCAATCCACAGGCCGAGCAACTGTTCGGCATCGCCGCCGGCAAAGCCGGCGAGCACCACCTGCTGGAACTGCTACCCGGTCTTGGCGGCCTGCTGGCCAGCAGCGACACCTCGGCGGACAACGGCTCCGAGCTGGTTCGCGTCAATGATGCCGGCCAGGCACGCCTGTTCGCCGTCAGCCATCACTCGCTGGACGACAGCCCCCTGGTCGCGGAGCAGACCTGGGTCCTGCGTGGCAACCTGCCCCAGGGCGGACAGGTCTGGGTACTGCGCGACGTCACCGAGGAACAGCAGGCGCTGCACATCCTCGAGGAAACCCGCCGACGCTACCAGGACATCTTCGACGGCGTCGGCGTCGCCCTCTGCGTGCTCGACCTTTCCGCCCTGCGCCAGAGCCTGGTGGATCTCAACCTGCGCCGGCAGAGCGACCTGCGCGACTGGATCGCCTCGCAGCCCGAACGCCTGCCCTGGCTGCTGCGCCAAGTGCGCATCACCGAGATCAACAATGTCGCCAAACGCCTGATGCGCGTCACCAACACCGAACAGGCCTGGCAGGTGTTGATCGGCAGCGCCGGGATGCGCCCGGACGGCGTGCGCAGCAAAGTGCTCGAAGCCGTGCTGCACGGCCAGGGCATGGTCGAACTGGAAGCCTGCATCACCACCCGCCAGGGCGAGCAGCGCCACCTGTGGCTGCAACTGCGCGTTCCGGAGATGATCCAGGACTTCCACGCCGTCACCCTGAGCCTGTCGGACATCACCAGCCGCAAGCAGGTCGAGCTGTCGCTGATCGAGCGCGAAAAGTTCTGGTCCGATGCCGTGCGCGCGGTGCCCGACACCCTGTACATCCACGACATCGCCGCGCGCCGGGTGATCTTCACCAACCACAACCTCGGTTACCAGTTGGGCTACAGCGGCGACGAGCTGCGCGACATGGGCGAGCGCTTCTGGGAAAAAGTGCTGCACCCGGACGATGTCGAGTACTACTGGCGCGTGCGCAACCTGCAACAGGTCGTCGGCGATGGCCTGCTGCTGGACAGCCAGCTGCGCTGGCGTCATCGCGACGGTTCCTGGCACTGGTTCGACATCCGTGAGCAGGCCCTGACCCGCGACGACACCGGCCGCGTGGCCCGCCTGATCGGCGTGGCCAAGGACATCACCGATACCGTCGAAGCACACAACTCCCTTCGTGAGAGCGGGCGCCGCTACCGCATGCTCGCCGAGAGCATCAGCGACGTCATCCTCTCCACCGACGCCCAGGTGAAGCTCAACTACATCAGCCCATCGATCCAGCAGGTGTTCGGCTACAGCCCGGAATGGGTGCTGGCCAACGGCTTCCAGCAGGTGGCCGCCAACCCGGCGCAGCTGGAGCGCCTGGAGGAGCTGCTGCACCGCGTACAGGGCGCCATCGGCGAGCCCAAGCGCCTGGCCGAATTACGCGAAAGCGCCGAACCGCAGCTGTTCAGCCTCGACTGCCTGCACGCCGACGGCCACAAGATCCCGGTGGAACTGCGCATCGCCCTGATGTGGGACGACCATGGCCGCTTCGAGGGGCTGCTCGGCGTCGCCCGCGACGTCAGCCAGCAGCGCCGCGCCGAGCGCGAGATGCGCATGGCGGCCACGGTATTCGAGCACTCCACCGCGGCGATCATGGTCACCGACCCCGCCGGCTACATCGTGCAGATCAACGACTCCTTCAGCCGCCTTACCGGCTATTCCGCCGAAGAGGTGCTGGACCAGTTGCCGCGCCTGCTCACCGCCGACCGCCAGGAGGCCAACCAGCTCAAGCACGTGCTGGAAAGCCTGCGCAAGAGCGGCAGCTGGGAAGGCGAAATCCTGCAGAAGCGCAAGAGCGGCGAGCTGTACCCGAGCTGGGTCGGCATCACGGCCGTGCACGACGATGAGGGCGATCTGGTCAGCTTCGTCTGCTTCTTCAGCGACATCAGCGAGCGCAAGGCCAGCGAGCGGCGCATCCACCGCCTGGCGTACTACGACGCCCTGACCCACCTGCCCAACCGCACGCTGTTCCAGGACCGCCTGCACACCGCCCTGCTGCAGGCCGAACGGCACCAGCAGTGGGTCGTGCTGATGTTCCTCGACCTGGACCGCTTCAAGCCGATCAACGACTCCCTCGGCCACGCCGCGGGCGACCGCATGCTCAAGGAAGTGGCCGAGCGCCTGAGCCATTGCGTCAGCGACGACGACACCGTGGCGCGCATGGGCGGCGACGAGTTCACCTTGCTGTTGCCCGGCCAGAAGGACCGCGAGAAGGCGCTCCGGCAGGCGATCCAGGTGGCCGAGCAGATTCTTTCCAGCCTTGCCCGCCCCTTCACCCTGGAAGGCCGCGAGTTCTTCGTCACCGCCAGCATCGGCGTGGCGCTCTCGCCGCAGGACGGCGCCGAGCTCAGCCAGTTGATGAAGAACGCCGACACCGCGATGTACCACGCCAAGGAGATGGGCAAGAACAACTTCCAGTTCTACCAGGCCGAGATGAACGCCCGCGCCCTGGAGCGCCTGGAACTGGAAAGCGACCTGCGCCGGGCCATCGAGCAGGAAGAATTCATTCTCCACTACCAGCCACAGTTCACCGGCGACGGCCGCCGCCTGACCGGCGCCGAGGCGCTACTGCGCTGGCAGCATCCCAAGCGCGGGCTGATTCCGCCGACGGAGTTCATCCCGGTGCTGGAAGAGCTGGGCCTGGTTGCCCAGGTCGGCGACTGGCTGCTGGAGCAGGCGTGCCTGCAACTGCGAGCCTGGCACCGCGACAAGGTGCGGGTGCCGAAGATTTCCGTGAACCTCTCGGCCCGGCAGTTCGCCGACGGCCAGTTGGGCGAACGCATCGCCAGCATCCTCGCCGACACCGGCATCGCCCCGGCCTGCCTGGAGCTGGAGCTGACTGAAAGCATCCTGATGAGCGATGTTTCCCAGGCGATGCAGATACTTCAGGGCCTGAAACGTCTGGGCCTGGCGATCGCGGTCGACGATTTCGGCACCGGTTACTCCTCGCTCAATTACCTCAAGCAGTTCCCCATCGACGTACTGAAGATCGACCGCAGCTTCGTCGACGGCCTGCCCCACGGCGAACAGGACGCGCAGATCGCCCGCGCCATCATCGCCATGGCCCACAGCCTGAACCTGATGGTGATCGCCGAGGGCGTGGAGAGCCATGAGCAACTGGAGTTCCTGCGCGAACACGGCTGCGACGAAGTGCAGGGCTTCCTCTTCGGCCGCCCGGTGCCGGCGGACCAGTTCGCCGCGCTGTTCGCCAGCAACGCATTGTTCCTGCTCGGCTGACCGCACGGCGCAGCAGGCGAGCGCCCTTGTAGGATGGCGTATTCATCCTGCACCTTCGACAAGCGGCTATCCACCCCACTCTGCCGCTCGTCTCTCCCGCGATCCTGGCCTTGAACCCCGCTTGTCAGCCACATGACCGCCTTTCATGTGCCAGCACCGGCGCCTTGAGTTAGAATGCGCGCCTTTCCCCAGCACCCGATCCTTAAGAGGACCGCCATGTTCAGCCGTGATTTGACCCTCGCCCGCTACGATGCCGAACTCTTCGCCGCGATGGAGCAGGAAGCCCAGCGCCAGGAAGAGCACATCGAGCTCATCGCCTCCGAGAACTACACCAGCCCGGCGGTGATGGAAGCCCAGGGTTCGGTGCTGACCAACAAGTACGCCGAAGGCTACCCGGGCAAGCGCTACTACGGTGGTTGCGAGTACGTCGACGTCGTCGAGCAGCTGGCCATCGACCGCGCCAAGGAGCTGTTCGGCGCCGACTACGCCAACGTCCAGCCGCACGCCGGTTCCCAGGCCAACGCCGCCGTCTACCTGGCCCTGCTGTCGGCCGGTGACACCATCCTGGGCATGAGCCTGGCCCACGGCGGTCACCTGACCCACGGCGCCAGCGTTTCCTCCTCCGGCAAGCTGTACAACGCCGTGCAGTACGGCATCACCGACGCCGGCCTGATCGACTACGACGAAGTCGAGCGCCTGGCCGTCGAGCACAAGCCGAAGATGATCGTCGCCGGCTTCTCCGCCTATTCCCAGGTGCTGGACTTCGCCCGCTTCCGCGCCATCGCCGACAAGGTCGGTGCCTACCTGTTCGTCGACATGGCCCACGTGGCCGGCCTGGTCGCCGCCGGCGTGTACCCGAACCCGGTGCCGTTCGCCGACGTGGTCACCACCACCACCCACAAGACCCTGCGCGGCCCGCGCGGCGGCCTGATCCTCGCTCGCAAGAACGAAGAGATCGAGAAGAAGCTGAACTCCGCCGTCTTCCCGGGCGCCCAGGGTGGCCCGCTGGAGCACGTGATCGCCGCCAAGGCCGTGTGCTTCAAGGAAGCCCTGCAACCCGAGTTCAAGGCCTACCAGCAGCAGGTCCTGAAGAACGCCCAGACCATGGCCAGCGTGTTCATCGAGCGCGGCTTCGACGTGGTTTCCGGCGGTACCCAGAACCACCTGTTCCTGCTGTCCCTGATCAAGCAGGACATCACCGGTAAGGACGCCGACGCCGCCCTGGGTCGCGCTTTCATCACCGTGAACAAGAACAGCGTGCCGAACGACCCGCGCTCCCCGTTCGTCACCTCCGGCCTGCGTATCGGCACCCCGGCTGTCACCACCCGCGGTTTCAAGGAAGCCGAGTGCCGCGAGCTGGCCGGCTGGATCTGCGACATCCTCACCAACATGGGCGACGAGTCCGTGGTGGACGGCGTGCGCGAGAAGGTCAAGGCCATCTGCGCCAAGTTCCCGGTCTACGGCGCCTAAGCCGAAACCGCGAACAGCACGACGAAAAAGCCCGGCAGATGCCGGGCTTTTTCATGTCTGTCGCTCACAGGACTCAGGCTCGCTCCTACGAAAAATCCACTACGCGCCGGTAACAGTAATAAAGCTTCGTAGGGCGCATAACGCGCCAGCGTTATCCGCCTCCACGCAGCCGGGGAATAACCAGCTCCAGGTTATTCGCCCCACTCAGGGATACGCCCCATAAAGGATGGGCTAGGGCTGCCCACCTGATTTCTGCTCCGGCTGCACCGGCACATCCCGCAAGTCGTTGAGTCGCCGCACCAGCGTCTCCGCCTCCGCCTGGCTGGCAAACCCCTTGAGCATCACCTGGCCATCCGTCACCACCCGCGTCACCTGGGGTAGCAGTCGCAGCTGCCCGTCGATCACCACCGCCAGGGCCTTGCCCTGCTCATCCTCGGTCAGCCTGGCCAGGCGCAGGCTGGCCTCGGGGGTGAACAGCACCCGCACCGCCGGCTTGCCGTCAGCCACGCTGGCCAGCTCGGCGCGCTGCACATCGTGCTGGGTCAACACCGGATGGGTTTCCAGCAGCACCGCCTTGCCCTGCGGGTCGGCCAGGGTGCGGGTACTGGCCGTGGGCTTCTCGGCCAGGGCGTGGACATCGAAGGTGTGCTGCGGCGCCGACGGCGGTGCACCGGCGCAGGCGCCCAACAATGAGGCGAGGAGGATCGGAATAGAGCGTTTCATCGACTGCGAATCGGACCGAGCGGCCCGGTCGGGCCAGGGTTATGAAGGATCAGACCACCGTCAGCGCACAAGTTGCACTCCCTTGGTCGGCACCCGCGACTAAGCTTGCAGACGAACGGATGCTGGCGGTCCGGTCAGAAATTCTCCGGCTCAGGGCAAGCTGGTATCATGCGCGCCTTTTGCCGGCCACAAGAAAAGGCGCAGGGCCCACCTGGGCATGTACCTTGCTTTTCCCGGCCAGAACGATAACGGCGCAAGAGCGTCACGGGGAGCCAAACATGCTGGAAAAGCTGTTCCAACTCAAGGCACACAACACCAATGTGCGCACCGAGATCCTGGCGGGTATCACTACCTTCCTGACCATGGCCTACATCCTCTTCGTCAACCCGAGCATCCTCGGTGAGACGGGCATGGATAAAGGCGCGATCTTCGTCGCCACCTGCCTCGCCGCCGCCATCGGCTCGGCGGTGATGGGCCTGATCGCCAACTACCCGATCGCCCTGGCTCCCGGCATGGGCCTGAACGCCTTCTTCACCTACACAGTGGTCCTGCACATGGGCCACACCTGGCAGGTGGCGCTCGGTGCGGTGTTCCTCTCCGCGTGCATGTTCTTCATCATTTCGATCTTCCGCATCCGCGAGTGGATCATCAACAGCATCCCGCTGGCCCTGCGCTCGGCCATCGCCGCCGGCATCGGCCTGTTCCTCGCGCTGATCGCGCTGAAGGAATCGGGCATCGTCGTCGCCAACCAGGCCACCCTGGTGGGCATGGGTGATCTCGCCAAGCCCGCACCGCTGCTGGCAATCCTCGGCTTCATCCTGATCGTCGCCCTGGAAGCGCGCCGCGTGACCGGCGCGGTGATGATCGGCATCCTGGTCGTCACCTTCATCTCCATCGCCATCGGCGTCTCCCAGTTCGGCGGCGTGGTATCGATGCCGCCGTCGCTGGCGCCGACCTTCCTCCAGTTGGATATCAAGGGCGCGCTGGACATCGGCCTGTTCAGCGTGATCTTCGCCTTCCTCTTCGTCGACCTGTTCGACAACTCCGGCACCCTGATCGGCGTGGCCAAGCGCGCCGGCCTGATGGGCAAGGACGGGCACATGCCGAAGATGGGCCGCGCGCTGATCGCCGACAGCTCCGCCGCCATGGTCGGCTCGCTGTTGGGCACTTCCACCACCACCAGCTACATCGAGTCGGCGGCGGGCGTTTCCGCCGGTGGCCGCACCGGCCTGACCGCCATCGTGGTCGCCGTGCTGTTCCTGCTGGCGCTGTTCTTCGCCCCGCTGGCGGGCAATGTGCCGGCCTTCGCCACCGCCCCGGCGCTGTTCTTCGTCGCCGTGCTGATGGCTTCGGGCCTGGCCGAGATCGACTGGGACGACCTGACCGTCGCCGCCCCCGTGGTAGTGACCGCCCTGGCCATGCCGCTGACCTTCTCCATTGCCAACGGCATTGCCTTCGGCTTCATCACCTGGACCGCCTGCAAGCTGCTGTCCGGCCGCTTCCGCGAACTGAACCCGGCGCTGGTGATCCTGTCGATTCTCTTCGTGATCAAGCTGGGCTGGTTCAACGCTTGAGTGAAGGGGGCTGCTGCGCGTCGGCCATACTGCGTTGCCAGGTCAATCCGGAATGCTCATTTACAGCCGTAAACTCCGCTTCCGAATCGACCTGGCGCCTTGTCTGACCTAGCTCGCGAGCCCCGACAGTTTCGAGTTGTCCTTAATGAAAAGCGGCCCAGCGAGTCCGGGCCCCTTGAAGAGCGTTCCCCATGAGCAGTCCGCGTTTCGATCCCTCCCACTACGACAGCCAACTGGCCGATAAGGCCGCACGCCTGCGCAAGCTGCTGGCTCCCTTCGCCGCGCCGGAACCGGAGGTGTTCGACTCGCCCCGTGAGCATTACCGCCTGCGCGCCGAGTTCCGCCTGTGGCGCGAGGGCGAGGCCCGCCACTACGCAATGTTCGAGCAGGGCGACAAGCACACGCCGATCCTGATCGAGGAATTCCCCATCGCCAGCCAGCGCATCAACGAGCTGATGCCGCGCCTGAAGGCCGCCTGGGCCGAGCCGACGCTGGGCCACAAGCTGTTCCAGGTGGAGTTCCTCACCACCCTGGCGGGCGACGCGCTGATCACCCTCTGCTACCACCGTCCGGTGGACGCCGCCTGGCAGGCCGCCGCCGAGAAGCTGGCCGCCGAACTGGGCGTGAGCATCGTTGGCCGCTCGCGCGGCAAGCGTCTGGTGGTGGGACGTGATTACGTCAGCGAGGAGCTGACCGTTGCCGGCCGCACCTTCCGTTACCGCCAGCCGGAGGGCGCCTTCACCCAGCCCAACGGCGAGGTGTGCCAGAAGATGCTCAACTGGGCGTACGAAGCCCTGGGCCAGCGCGACGACGACCTGCTGGAGCTGTACTGCGGCAACGGCAACTTCACCCTGCCGCTCGCCACCCGCGTGCGCAAGGTGCTGGCCACCGAGATCAGCAAGACATCGGTGCACGCCGCACTGGCCAACCTGGCCGACAACGCCGTGGACAATGTCACCCTGGTGCGCCTCTCCGCCGAGGAGCTGACCCAGGCGCTCAACGAGGTTCGCCCGTTCCGCCGCCTGGCTGACGTCGACCTGAAGTCCTACGAGTTCGGCAGCGTGTTCGTCGACCCGCCGCGTGCCGGCATGGACCCGGACACCTGCGAGCTGACCCGCCGCTTCGACAACATCCTCTATATCTCCTGCAACCCGGAGACCCTGGCGCAGAACATCGCCCAGCTGCACGACACCCACCAGGTCAGCCGCTGCGCCCTGTTCGACCAGTTCCCCTACACGCACCACATGGAAGCCGGCGTGCTGCTGACCCGCCGCTGAGCCCCCGCTACCACGACGGGCCGCCCAACCTAGGGTTGGGCGGCGCCTCCGGGTTCTGCAGCTAGGCTTGCGGAACAACGACAAGAGGCACGCCCATGTCCCGCCTGATCCTTCCCCTGCTGTTCCTGCTGCTGAGCGCCTGTGCCGGCAGCGACCCCGCCGATATCAGCGTCTCCCCCGCCGCCAATGGCCGACAAAGCACCTTCTTCATCCAGGCCGTGCGCGCGCAGGGCCACCGCGAGGATCTGGAGGATCGCTTCGATCTCGCCGTACGCCGCGCGCTGGAAGCCAAGGGCTATGAATTCAAGGAAGGCTCGGGAGAGCTACGGGTGATCTATGCCGTCGGCCTGGACAGCCAGACCGGTATCGTCCAGCGACCGGTGGCGACCAGCGCGGGCGTGATGACCCAGACCCAGTTCACCGATCAGGAACAGGCGCGCCTGGCGCTGAGGATTCTCGACGAGGCTACCGGGCAGGTGCTGTACCAGGCACAAGTGGCGCGCCAGCTGCACGACCCGAAGATCACCCAGCAGGCCGTGGACGAAGGCATCGCCCGCCTGCTGAAGGATTTCCCCGCACAGGCGGGGAACTGAGGATCAGCTGAAGTTCGACGGCGACTTGCGCACGAACTTGATGCTGTACTTGAAGTCGGCCTTGCGCGTGACGCTGATGGCGCGGCGGGTGACGGTGTCGATGGTGATGTTCCAGTTGCCGGTGCTGGGCACCTTGATCTTGGCCGGGAACCGGTCGAAGGCGCCGCCGTGGTACGAATGGCGGCCACCGTTCTTGAAGCTGCGGAAGTTCGCATCGGTCATCAGGCGGATGTTGCAGGTCATGGAACACTCGATGACGACCAGATCGCCTTCGTTGAGGTGTTCACGTTGATGGACGAACTTCATGCTGGCTCCGCTGCTACTACCGCAAAATCAATACGATAGCACGGAGCGGGGTCGGCCCGGCAGCGCCGCTGCTTGCTGGCGACGCCACTCATCCGAACTCACAACCCCTCGAAGTCGGCCTTGCGCTCCTCGGGCTCCGGCTCTTCGCGCACCACCACCTGGCGATTACGCGACTGCCGCTCCAACCAGTAGAGAGCGAAGATCGCCAGCGCCGAAATCACTCCGCGGTAGACCACGCCGGCCAGCTGTGCGTCCCACTCCATGCCCCCTTCGGTCCAGGCGATCAGCAGGCGCGACAATGTCAGGGTCAGTTGCACCAGGATCACCAGGATCAGCGCCGGCCGCACCAGCAGGCGGCGACGCAGGGCAAAGACAAGGAACAGCGCGAGGGCGAACTGATGGCCGCCATAGAACACGCGAGCGTCGCTCACCGACGACGGCTCCATCAGCAACATGCCGCTGAGGTTGGCCATCTCATAGGGACGAATCCAGTAGAGCAATCCCAGGCCACCCCAGACCAGAGCCTGGACCAGCAGGACGAGACGGGCGAAGAGCATCCGATTTCTCCTTGACCATGCAGCCATTGCCGAGCGTCCAGACCTGCGACCGGGAGTCGCGGACGCACCACCGATCAGCTAAAGACCCCGCACGGCGCGGCAAGTTCGGGCAAGCGCGTCATATGGGGAAACAAACACCGGGTGGGGGCCGGGTACACTGGGGAGTATGCTCAATCGCGTTCGAATTTCGAGGTTCCAACCATGCGCACCCTGCTTCTGCTAACCGCCCTCGTCGCCGGCGCCGCCCAGGCTGCCGAGCCGCTGTCCATCGACGTGCACCGCGATGCCAACTGCGGCTGCTGCAAGGACTGGATCAAGCACCTGGAAAGCAACGGCTTCACCGTCAACGACCACGTCGAGGCGGACATGAGTGCAGTGAAGACCAAACTCGGCGTCCCGCACAGCATGGGCTCGTGCCACACCGGCGTGATCGACGGCAAATTCGTCGAGGGCCACGTGCCGGCAGCCGATGTGCTGAAGCTGCGTGAGCGTGCCGACCTGATCGGCGCCGCCGTGCCGGGCATGCCGATGGGCTCGCCGGGCATGGAAATGGGCGACCGGCACGACGCTTACCAGGTGGTCGGGCTGACCAGGAGCGGTCAGCGCGAAGTGATCGCCGACTACCCGGCACACTGACGCCAGGGCTATCCCTCACCCCTGAGCGCTGGCGGAGGTGGGATGGGGCTTCCGGCGCGCGGGGCACTCTCCAGGTTCCCGCGCGGCAATGCTCCGCGAGCAGGACGGGGTGGGGGACTCCAAACAAAAAGGGCGACCATTGGGTCGCCCTTTTTCATTCACACACTCGTCATTCGGCTTTGGCCGGCAACAGCCCGTCGGCACGGAACATCGCCTTGATCCCCCGCACGGCCTGACGCAGGCGATCACGGTTCTCGATCAGGGCGAAGCGCACATGGTCATCGCCGTAGTCGCCGAAGCCGATGCCGGGCGATACGGAGACCTTGGCGTCCTTGAGCAGCTTCTTGGCGAACTCCAGCGAGCCCAGGTGCGCATAGGGCTCGGGGATCTTCGCCCAGATGTACATGGAGGCCTTGGGGTTCTCCACCATCCAACCGGCTTCGTGCAGACCTTTCACCAGCACATCGCGGCGCTTCTGGTACTGGTCGGCGATGTCGCGCACGCACTGCTGGTCGCCTTCCAGCGCAGCGATGGCCGCCACCTGCAGCGGGGTGAAGGTGCCGTAGTCGTGGTAGCTCTTGATCCGCGCCAGGGCCGAGACCAGCTCCGGGTTGCCGACCATGAAGCCGATGCGCCAGCCGGCCATGTTGTAGCTCTTGGACAGGGTGAAGAACTCCACCGCGATGTCCTTGGCGCCGGGTACCTGCATGATCGACGGCGCCTTCCAGCCATCGAAAGTGATATCTGCGTAAGCCAGGTCATGCACCACCAGCACGTCGTAGCGCTTGGCGAGGTCAACCACGCGCTCGAAGAAGTCCAGCTCCACGCACTGCGCGGTGGGGTTGGAGGGGAAGCCGAGGATCATCATCTTCGGCTTGGGGATCGATTCGCGGATCGCCCGCTCCAGCTCGTTGAAGAAGTCGATCCCCGGCACCAGCGGCACCGAACGCACCTGCGCGCCGGCAATCACCGCGCCGTAGATGTGGATCGGGTAGCTCGGGTTGGGCACAAGAATGGTATCGCCGTGGTCCAGGGTGGCGAGCATCAGGTGCGCCAGGCCTTCCTTGGAGCCGATGGTGACGATGGCTTCGGATTCCGGGTCGATCTCGACCTCGTAGCGGTCGCGGTACCAGTGCGAGATGGCGCGGCGCAGGCGCGGAATGCCACGGGAAGTGGAGTAGCCGTGGGTGTCTTCGCGCTGGGCGACCTGGCAGAGTTTCTCGACGATGTGCGGCGGCGTGGCCCCGTCCGGGTTGCCCATGGACAGGTCGATGATGTCCTCGCCACGGCGGCGGGCGGCCATCTTCAGTTCGGCGGTGATGTTGAAGACGTAGGGGGGCAGGCGATCGATGCGCGCAAAGCGACGAGCTGAACGGGGTTCAGTCATGGTGTCCTCTGATTAACGTAGGCGCCCGGAACCGTCCGAGCGACGCCGGCCACTGCGGTGGCCTGGAAAGCACGGCGCTGTGACCTGCGCTTTCTTGTCGGCGAACATATAGCTCGCTAGGCTGGCTGTCGAGTTTTTCTTTACGCCGCTCAAGAGCGGCATCTGGAGGCCCATGTCCGCGCAACAGTACTGGCAGCTCGACGTCTTCGCCGACCAACCGCTCACCGGCAACGGCCTGGCGGTGTTCCCCGACGCCCGCGGCATACCCGCCCAGACCCTGCTGGCGCTGACCCAGGAACTGCGTCAGTTCGAGTCGATATTCCTGTTCCCCTCGGCCACGCTGGACACCTATTCGGCGCGCATCTTCACCGTCGACGAGGAACTGCCGTTTGCTGGCCACCCGGTCCTGGGAGCCGCTGCTCTGCTTCACCACCTGCACCAGCGCGGAGAGGAAGAACACTGGACGCTAGAGCTGCCGGCGAAAGCCGTGAAGGTTGCCACCCGCCGCCGGGGCACAGGCTTCCACGCCGAGATGAACCAGGGCGCGGCTGATTTCGGCACCGTGCTGGATGACGAGGCGCGCCGCTGGTTCGCCGAAGCCTTCTCGCTGAACGCCGAGGACCTGGCCGACTATCCGGCGGCCGTGGTCAGCACCGGCCTGCCCTACCTGCTGCTGCCAGTGCGCAGCGAAGCAATGGGCCGCGTGCGCCAGCGCACGGATCTGACGGCCGAGCTGGCAAAACTCAACGCCGCCTTCGTCTTCGTACTGGATGTGGATAATCGCGAGGGCCGCACCTGGGACGGCGCCGGGATCATCGAGGACGTTGCCACTGGCAGTGCTGCCGGCCCTGTCGCGGCCTACCTGGTGGAGCTGGGCAAGGCGCGCCGCGGCGAGTTGTTCCAGCTGTCCCAGGGTCGCTTCGTGGGCCGCCCCAGCCGTCTCGACGTGCAGGTCGGCCAGGACGACGAAGTCCGCGTCGGCGGTGATGTCCAGTTGCTTGCCCGCGCCGAACTGCTGCATCGATTCGCCTGACCACTGGATAGATCGGCAGTACAGAGAGACAAACCTGGAACATCATCCCAGGAATCGTCTGATCAATATTGAGGAATCGCCTTCCTCTAAGACTCCGATCAGGTCCGGATAATCGCGCTGACTATTTCGGAGCGCCTCGCGGCGCACCTTCCAGCAGATTTTCAGGACGCCTTTCATGTTGAATCTTTCCAATTACCGCCGCGTCGCCGTTGTTGGCGGAGGAAGCGCTGGATGGTTCGCCGCGCTCGAGCTCAGGAAACTCTTTCTCGACAATGTCGAGGTTGTCCTGATCGAGTCCGAAACACTGGGCATCATCGGCGCGGGAGAAGGCAGTCTGCCCAACTTCAACCGCGCGCTCGATCGCTACGAGATCGACCGGGCCGAGTTCATGCGCGAGACCCGATCGACCTACAAGCTTGGGTTGACGCTGGAGGGGTGGCGCACTGGAACAAAGGACGACATTTTCTTCCACCCGTTCTCGTTCCACAGCGATGGTGTGGATCTGAACGCCTGGGTCGAGCCCAACGGCAGTTATCCACTGGCCTCCATACTCCTCAACCAGAATCTGCAGCTACACCACTTCCCCGATGCGTGGCGCCTCTACCGTGATGGGGCCAGTCAGCAGCAGGCCGAGACTTACCTGCAGGAGCAGCTGAAGTACTTTGCCGTGCCGCCGATGGCTTTCCATTTCGATGCGCGAAAACTGGCGGTATACCTGCGCGAAGTGGCCCTCAAACGCGGCGTGAAGAAGATCAACGCGCGAGTCGAGTCAGTACGTTTGAACGAACACCGGCACGTAACCGACCTGATTCTGGAGAACGGTGAACTCGCGGTCGACTTCGTCATCGACGCCTCCGGCCTGCATCGTTTGATCATCGACAAAGCCTTGCACTCGCCGTGGGAGTCCTACTCCGATCATCTGCTGCTAAATCAGGCGTTACCCTTTTTCATTCCTGCGCAGACTGCCCACCCGTCGCTGGTCACTCGTGCCATCGCCATGAACAACGGCTGGATGTGGTGCATCCCGACGCAAGATCGCCTTGGCGTCGGCTATGTCTACAGCAACCAGCACACCGACAAGGAAGGCGCGCTCCGCGAAGCCCAGGCCTACTGGGGAATGGAAATCGAACCGGTCAATCACTTCGCCTTCTCACCTGGCCACTTTAAGCAGGTATGGATCGGCAACGTCATGGCCGTCGGATTATCCTCCGGCTTTGTCGAGCCCCTGGAAGCCACGTCCATCGGCCAGACACTCATCCAGCTCGCTCGGTTCAACCAGGTGGTCAGCGCCTGCGATGGCCTCATTCCGCAGCAGTTGATTGATCAATTCAACCGTGACATCACCCGCCACTGGGACGGCATTCGCGATTTTCTTTTCCTCCACTACGACACGCCGCGCCAGGACACCGAATTCTGGAGGGCGGCAAGCAGTGCCACGCCTCCCCCGGCCTATGCAGAACTCAAGCGGACGTTTGCCCTACGCCCACCCCGTGACCTGGATCTCGAACCTTATCGCGGTGGTACCTTCAGTCTTTTCGGACCAACCAGCTGGATGTCCGTAGCAGCGCCTCTGGGCGTATTGACCCGGCAAGCAACGGCTGCAGACTTGATACGGCTTACAAAAGAACAGCGCTGGAACATTGGTGAGTTCCTCGCCAAGGTGGAACCGCGCATGAGTGCGGAAGCCGCCATGACGAACTCGGGGAAAGCCTAGGGCCCTGCAGCAACGATTGCCGGTGAGTTGCAGGGAGCGCTGCGTGTCCTTGCGGAGTAGCTGTGGAAACACTTGCAGCGCCCTCTGCTTCTTGCCGATCGGCAGCGAATCAACCGAACCCGTGCGCCAAAGCTCGAAACTGGATGTTGAGGGGCAAGGCGCAACCTTACCGCGACGAATCCCCTGGCCAATTGCAAGCCTTCTTCGGCGTCACGGCATACCTCATTTTCTCAAAATAATTCCCATATATATCAAGAGCTTTTCACCAATTAAATTCCGGAAATTCTTACAGCCTCTGTTAGCGTCCTGCTCTCTTCATTTTCGCATCGCATACGGATGATGGCGGGATAGCCGGAGTGCTGCACCGCACTCCATCCCGTAGCATTCCAGGAAGTCAATGATGTTGAATTTATCCAACTGCCGCCGAGTCGCCGTAGTAGGCGGAGGAAGCGCCGGGTGGTTCGCCGCGCTCGAACTAAGGAAGCTCTTTCTCGACAAGGTCGAAGTCGTCCTGGTCGAGGCAGAATCGTTGGGCATCATTGGTGCTGGCGAAGGCAGCCTGCCGAACTTCAACCGCGCTCTGGAGCATTACGGGATCGACCGTAGCGAATTCATGCGCGCAACCCGCTCCACGCACAAGCTGGGACTGGCGCTGGAGGGCTGGCGAAGTGGCGCAAGGGACGACATTTTCCTGCATCAGTTTTCCTACAGCCACGACGGTATCGACCTGACATCGTGGGTCGAGCCCAATGGCAGCTATCCCCTGGCCTCGATCCTGATCAACCAGGGCTACCAGTTACAGCACTACCCCGCGACCTGGAAGATGTGGCGAGAGGGGGCCAGTCAGGCCACCGCGGAGGCTTTTCTCCAGAGCCTCCCAGCCAATACCCCCATGGCCTACCATTTCGACGCCCGCAAGCTGGCCTCCTATCTGCGAGATATCGCGATCAAGCGAGGAGTGCGGCACATCAACTCAATCGTCGAGAACGTACGCCTTGACGCGCGGAAGCACGTCACTGCACTGTTGCTGCCAGATCGTGAAATCGCGGTCGACTTCGTCATCGATGCCTCTGGCCTGCATCGCTTGATCATCGGCAAGTCGTTGAATGCCCCTTGGCAGTCCTATGCAGAACACCTGCTGTTGAATCGGGCCCTCCCCTTCTTCATCCCTTCACAGACGGAACACCCACCCCTGGTCACCCGCGCCATTGCCATGAAGCATGGCTGGATGTGGTGTATTCCAACCCTTGAGCGTCTGGGAGTGGGCTATGTGTATTGCGACAGGTACACCGACAAGGAGGCCGCGACAAAAGAAGTCCAAGATTACTGGGGCATGGACATCGAGCCAGCCAACGACTTCGCCTTCGAACCCGGCCACTACGATCAGGTGTGGCTGGGCAATGTCATGGCCGTCGGGCTCTCGTCCGGATTCGTCGAACCGCTGGAGGCGACGTCCATTGGACAGACACTGGACCAGCTCGCGCGATTCGGCGAAATGGTCGTGGCCTGCGACGGCATAATCACGCAACAACTGATCGACCAGTTCAATAATGAGGTCTCGAGCTATTGGGATGGCATTCGCGACTTCCTGTTCCTGCACTACGACACTCCGCGTAACGACACCGAGTTCTGGCGCGCGGCGAGCAGTGCAACCGCGCCCTCCACGTACAAGGAGCTCAAGCGAACCTTTACCCATCGCCCACCACGGCAGATGGACCTGGAGCAGTACCGCGGCGGGCCGTTCCGCATGTTCGGTGTGCCCAATTGGATGTCAGTGGCAGCTCCGCTGGGCATCGTACCCCGTGAGGCAACCTCAATGGATCTGCGCTTTCTGTCGGACGAAAAGCGCCAGCGCCTGGGCGCATTCCTCGCCAAGGTGGAAAGCCGCATGAAGGCAGAAAAAGCAGCCTCCGTCTAACCCGGACATACGCCAATCTCGCCAGCCATGCAGCATTGGACGTCGCCTGTTTTGCAGGGACGTCCAGCGTACAGTACGAATACCTGCCCAGTGCCGATCCCAAAGCAATCCCTGAGATCAAGCGCAATGCCTCACTCGCCATTTCTTCTCCAGCTGCTGGTCATACTGGCCGTTTCCCGCTTGTGCGGCCTGTTGCTAGGGTTACTGAAACAACCCACCGTGATCGGTGAAATGGCCGCTGGAATAGTGCTGGGGCCGATCGTGTTCGGTGCGCTGTTCCCGGCGCAGCACGCCGAGTTGTTCGAGCCCCATTCGCTTTCGGCGCTGTCCTCCCTGTCACAACTGGGGCTGGTACTGTTCATGTTCGTCGTCGGCGCCGAACTGCGCACGCCCGATGGTGCACGTGCCCAACTCAAGTCAGCCAGTCTGGTGGGTATCCTCAGCGTCCTGGTACCAATGGTTCTCGGCTTTGTCGCGTCCGCCCTGCTCCATTCCTCCCTGGCCCCGGCCGGAGTAGGTTTCTGGCCCTTCGCGCTGTTCATGGCGGCAGCCATGTCGATTACCGCCTTCCCTGTCATGGCGCGCATCCTGAAAGAGCGCGGCATGACCCAGACACCCATGGGGCGCCTGTCGATGGCATCGGCGGCTATCGCTGACGTGCTTGCCTGGATCATGCTCGCCGCGGTCGTCGCACTGACCGGAATCGATGGCTCTACCGCCATCGTGAAGACGACACTCGGCCTGGTCGTTCTCGTGGCCGTCATCTTTATCCTGTTCAAGCCATTGTGCGCATGGCTGCTGCGGACCTACGTGAAGGACGGTTGCCCTGGATTGATGATGCTTTCGGTCCTGGCCGGCGGTGCGATAGGCTGCGCCGCTTTGACCCAGTGGCTGGGCGTCCACGCTGTGTTCGGCGCCTTCCTGTTCGGGGCCTGCCTGCCGCGGGATGATCGCCTGCTGAAAACGCTGGTCGAACGCCTGGAGTTTCCTGCGCTGGTCCTGTTGATGCCCGTGTTCTTCGCGATTGCCGGACTCAGCACCACCACCGACGCATTCACGCCGACTCATATCGGAGCCCTGATACTGGTTATCCTGGTTGCAGTCGCCGGCAAGGTACTGGGTGGCGCTGCGGGAGCTCGCGCTGGCGGACTCGCCTGGCGGGACAGCTTTGCAGTTGGCTCGTTGATGAACGCCCGTGGCCTGATGGAACTGATCGTCATGAAAGTTGGGCTCGACGCAGGCCTGATCGGCCCCGAGATGTTCACCATGTTGTTGGTGATGGCGATTCTGACCACTGCCATGACCGCCCCGTTACTCAGCCTGTTCAGTGCATCCGCCCGACTGCCCTGAACACAGAGCCGACTGGAGTGCCGCAGGGCAGATCGGGCTCAGGCGAATCGCGCAGACTTGGCATCGGCCACACGACTGAGCGATATCAGTGCATCCTGAGCTCAGTCCAACGCCTCGCCTGACGATCGGGCTGGCGGCAAACGCCTCCCAAGACAACACTCAACCCACTTATTCGATGGAGATGCCGCCATGCTCTGGCGCAAAGGACGACGCAGCGACAACGTAGTGGATGCCCGCGATGAAACCGGCGGAGGCATGGGCGGTGGCGGAGGCATGCGCATCGGCGGGCGTGGACTGAGTCTGGGCGGCGTGGCTATCGTCGTGGTGATCGGCCTGCTCTCCGGACAGGACCCGATGACCATCCTCGGCTCGCTGCTCGGTCAGATGGATGTTTCCCAGCAACAGGCACCGAGCCGCCCAGTGCAGGGCAAGCCGGCCACCGGCGCCGACCCGCAGGTGGAATTCGTCCAGTCGATCCTCGGCGATACCGAAGACACCTGGGGCGAGATCTTTGCCCGCAGCAACCAGCAGTACGAGCAACCCAAGCTGATCCTGTTCAACGGCGGGGTGAACTCGGCCTGCGGCTTCGCTTCCTCGGCGGTCGGCCCCTTCTACTGTCCCGGCGACCACCGGGTTTACCTCGACCTCGGATTCTTCCGCGAGATGGAGCAGAAGTTCTCCGCCGCCGGCGACTTCGCCCAGGCCTACGTGATCGCCCACGAAGTCGGGCACCACGTGCAGAACCTGCTGGGTATCTCCGCCAAGATCAACGCCGCACGCCAACGCGGCGCGCGCATGGAGGGAGCCAACGGCCTCTCGGTGCGCCAGGAGTTGCAGGCCGACTGCTTTGCCGGCGTCTGGGCCAACCATGCCCAGCAGCGCCTGAACTGGCTGGAGCCGGGCGACGTGGAAGAAGCGCTGAATGCTGCCAATGCCATCGGCGACGACCACCTGCAACGCCAGGCGCGCGGCACAGTGATGCCCGACTCCTTCACCCACGGTTCGTCCGCGCAGCGTGTTCGCTGGTTCAAGCTCGGCTTCGAAAGCGGCTCGCCGGGCAAGTGCGATACCTTCAAGGCGCAGACGCTGTAAGGCACCGAGACGTATCGGCTCGGAGTCTGCGCCTAGAAACTGCGGCTTAACGCGCTCACGAACAGCACTGGATCCACAGGTTTAGGCAGGAAGTCCAGCACGTTCAGGGGCGGCTCCAAGCGCGATTCACCGAGCGGCATCGGCGCGGACAGGACGATGATGGGCAGAAAGCTGCCGCTCCGGTTCAGTTCGCGAATGAACGCAAGTCCGGGGCCATCGGGCTCCAGGCCCAGGCCGCTGACCAGCAGGTCGAGGGCCGACTCATCGCGGAGAATGCGGCGCAATGCCTCCGCTGCACTGCTGGCCGTCACGCAGCGCATTCCGGCGCCCTCCACCAGCCGGCGAAGCCGGGCCAGCGCGGCGCGATCATTGTCCACCACCAGGATCACCGGCTTGCGCGGTGCCACGGAGGCGATATCGCGCAGCGCTTCAAGTTCGTCATCATCGAGGGAATGGCGGTTGATCATGGCGCGATACGACCAGTAGAGGCACGGTGCCATTATCTTAGATGGCAACACGTCTTTATTCCTGCCGGACCAAGGTTGGGGCGATGTATGGGCAAGCCGGGCGGACAAAAAAAGGGCCGCAACGCGTGCGGCCCTGGAAATACGCCGGTCATGCCGGCGTCGTGGGATTTCAGCCGGCCTTCGCCAAGCCTGCCTGGCCCAGGCGCTCGGCGATCTCGCCGAGGATGGCTGGATCATCGATGGTCGAAGGCGGCACGTAGCTTTCGCCGTCGGCGATCTTGCGCAGTACGGCGCGGAGGATCTTGCCCGAGCGGGTCTTCGGCAGCCGCTTCACCACCACCGCACGCTGGAAGCAGGCCAGTGCGCCGAGGCGCTCGCGCACCAGCGCCACCAGCTCACGCTGCAGGTGGCCCTCGGTGACCTGTGCGCCGTCCTTGAGCACCACCAGTCCCACCGGTACATGACCCTTGAGGTCGTCCTGCACGGCGATCACCGCGCACTCGGCGACAGCATCGTGCAGCGCCAGCAACTCCTCCATCTCACCGGTGGACAGGCGGTGACCGGAGACGTTAATCACGTCGTCGGTGCGCCCCATGATGTAGACGAAGCCTTCCTCGTCCACGTAGCCACCGTCGCCGGTGTGGTAGTAGCCGGGATAGGTCTTCAGGTAGGCCTGCAGGTAGCGCGGATGATCGTTCCAAAGCGTCTGCGCACAACCGGGGGGCAACGGCAGGGCGATGACGATGGAGCCCTGTTCGTTCGGTCCCAGCAGTCGGCCTTCGTCGTCCACGACCTTCACGTCGTAGCCGGGCACCGCGCGGTTGGTGGAGCCGGCGCGCAGGTCGTGGTCGCCATGGCCCGTGCAAGGCGCCGTCACCGGCCAGCCGGTCTCGGTCTGCCACCAGTGGTCGTGCACCGGTTTGCCGGTCAGCTCCTCGAGCCAGTGCTGGGTGGTGCTGTCGAGCTTCTCGCCGGCCAGGAACAGGTGCCGCAGCGAGCTCAGGTCATGGCGCTTGAGCAGCTCGCCCTGCGGGTCTTCCTTGCGGATCGCGCGGATCGCCGTGGGCGCGCAGAACAGGCTGTTGACCTTGTGCTCCTCGATCACCCGCCAGTAGCTGCCGGCGTCCGGCGTGCGTACCGGTTTGCCCTCGTAGAACACCGTGGTGCAGCCGTTCATCAAGGGGCCGTAGACGATCAGCGAGTGGCCGACCACCCAGCCGACGTCGGAAACGCCCCACCAGACATCCCCCGGCTGCAGACCGAAGATGGTCGGCAGCGCATAGCTCAGCGCCACGGCGTGGCCGCCGTTGTCACGCACGATGCCCTTGGGTTTTCCCGTGGTGCCGGAGGTGTACATGATGTACAGCGGGTCGCCGCTGGCCCCTTCCCCCGGGGCCGCCCGCTGCGCGATCTGCGCATCAGCGTCACCGACCGCTGCAACTTCCGCTGCAGCTACTGCATGCCCAAGGAAGTCTTCGGCAAGGACCACCGCTATCTGCCGCACTCCTCGCTGCTGAGCTTCGAGGAGATCACTCGGCTGGCCGCGGTTTTCGTGCACCATGGCGTACGCAAGATCCGCCTGACGGGCGGCGAGCCCCTGCTGCGCAAGAACCTGGAGCGGCTGATCGCCCAGCCGGCCGGC
>OGQD01000803.1_pt1 | contig 22209 bp, 15 predicted proteins | sample 1553091 | NCBI WGS metagenome assembly OGQD01 (sample SAMEA2580290, study PRJEB22360) | human gut metagenome | biome: human gut; feature: human-associated habitat; material: faeces | place: Denmark | collected 2008/2010
GCTACAGGAATCCCGGGTCCGCCCACCAACCCCCCCCCCCCCCCGCATAAGCTATTGCTACTCAAGCACTAGCAGATGCCTCGCCACAGCTCATCAGACTCGACAACAGCTATGAATCGGCCAGCAGTAAATCCGTCAGGGAACAATGAACACCGACCTTGCTCGTCATCAAACTGATCCACCGGCCGGAGGAGTTGCTTCTCGTCCCGCAGAACTACCTCCAGTGCCTCACGAGATAGCACCCTGAACCCATCGACTGATTGCCCATCGAGCTCAATAGAAGTATCGACTATCCAAGCCCGCAGATCAGTCTCAGTGCACTGGCCGCTGTAGCCCAACCTGAAGCGCAAATCTTGATCAGCCACCAACGCCCTTGCTACCGCGGTACGCTTGCGTCGCAGCTGCCAAGCGGCCTTACGCAAAGTACTAGTGCGATGCAACCAGACCTCATGAGTGGTCGAGCGGATATACCCAGACTTGACCTCCATAAGCAGCAGAACACCATCCCGCTGACAGATCAAATCCACCTCGCCGGCATCGCCCTCTTCTGCAATAGGCGGCTGATATCCCACTTCAACGGCAAAGCCCCGTTGCCGAAGGCTCTCGGCTAGCGTCAGCTCCACACGCCGGGTTTCTACCTGTGCATCGGCTCTGCGGGCATTCACGCGGCGCAGGTTATTGATCGCTGCCGTCAGGTTGTTTTGTTGCGCGCCGACCCAGGGAAACTGAAAGCTGTAGCGGCCAACTTTGTAGAAGGGTTGTTCGTACAAGCGCGGTGTAGGCATACCCGGCTGCTGCTTCAGTTGCTGAGATAGCGCCTTGAGATCACTGGTCCAGAACTTGAGAATTGCCTTGGCTGAATCGGTGCTGCCTAGCGGATGCTCCTCGCTGACCGTCCAGCTTTTGATCCTGCGGATCTTTTCGCCCTCTTCAGACCAAGCCATGGGGAACCTGTTCTCCCCTGACAGCAGGCCATCCATAGCCAAACGGCCAAGGGCATGCGCAAGCACGCCCGACTCGCGAAGGTAGTCCTGGAATGGCTGGATGAACTGGCTCTGAAAGAAAACCGAAGTCAGCTCGCTCGCCAGCAACACGTGGTGAAGCGGGACCTGAGTGCCATCCTCGAGCGAGAGCCAATCACCCAGGCCGTATATCTGCTGCAATTGCAGCTCGCTGCGACACGCCTTGATATAGGCCAACTGATTCAGTTCATGGTTCTCAGGCGAACCGATGATTTGCCCAGCCATGCCGGAGCCAACGAATGCCTGCACCACGCGGTTCATCCAGTAGTGCCAAAGCAGGTCGCTCTTACGCCCGGTTCGCCGCCACCGCACAGCTCCCGCCTCCGACTGGTTATAGATAACCGACTCGCCAGGTTTTAGCTGGTAACGGCATTCAGGATCGAAGCAAAACCAGTCAATCGAACCTTCGTAGTCGATCCGCTCTTGGGTGGAAGCAATCAGAACGGCTAACCATTCGAGATTTTCACGACATCTGGCTGCATCAGTTGTGGGCGATGCAGGGAAAATGATCGGTGACAGATGACGCTTCAGCGACTGCCCGAGCCGTGTCTCGTTCAGGCGAAAATCCTCTTCCGAACAAACCCGGAGCTTCCTCAAGATAATGCTGTTGTATACCGCCCACTGCTGACCGGAACGGTCATCGGCAGCATCGTCGGAAAATGCCTGATAAGCCAGCACGCTGAGGTAGGAAAAAAACTCCAGCAGGGATAAGTGCTCAAGCTGTTTCTCAGCATTGGCAATTAGCTCATCAAAGGGTTTGAGCTGATCAAGCAAACGGTCGCAAACACCGAAGAATACTTGCCACTCTTCCCCAGCGAGCCCCGCACGAAGCGCTAGCCAGAGCGGCGAAGCAGTACGCTCAAACAGTTTCGAGTAGCGAATCGCCCATCTGAGGGTGTCTGGGGCAAGGCTTGCCAACCTCACCAACTGCTCGACACTGATTGCAGTGTCGAAGTGCAGCACTCGACTGAGGGCAAGGCTTGCCAGTTCGGATCGAGCAACCGCATCCGTATCAAGCCAAAAACCAGCTGACGCCAAGCCTGTCGCGCGATCAATCGCAGAGAGATCTTTACCTGCAGGCCGTTGATCCAGGAAATGATGCAGGCATTCGTCAAGAGCACGCCCCGCGTCGACTTCAGGCTGATTCCTTTCATAAACCGACTGGTAATGCTGCCGGCATCGTTTCCCTCTCTCAGTCATCCCACTGCACTCGCACCAGCTTCAGATTCCTGGCCAGAGCCTAAACCACCGACCGACCAGGACTCCAGGAGAAAACAATGCCTCTCAAGTGACTAGGCGCGGACTGCATGTTGCGGAACTAGCCGAGCGTTTGGGAGTGTCGGTGCATAGCCTTTACAGCCGAATCTCACGAATGGGAGATAGCCAGTTCAAACTGCCAGGCAATACAGCTCGTCAACTCAGCCCTTTGGCCACTCGCCATCATCCGTCCAAGCCAGATAGGATGGAGCTATGCAAGGAAGCGCGCGCCGGGGGTAGGCCCGTCACGAGAGTCTTCCGTCGCCAGGCCTTTCGCCAGGTTTGGACAAGGAGATCGAAATGAGTGATGAGGTTGTTGAGCAGCCAGGTAACGAGCTGCCCCAGGATCCGCACGCCACCGTTGGGGCTATCGAACCGGAGACGATAAAGACTGTCCGTATTCACTCTACACTGGTCGTCAAGCTCAACCTGGCTGACTTCCAGAACTCGGTACCGGTGATTCGAGAGCTACGCCTGATCAACGACAGTGATCAGAAGTACAGCAGACTAGAACTTCAGCTCCTTTCCGATCCGCTCGTATTCAAGCCCAAGACCTGGCATATCGACGCGCTGGGCCCTGGCACATTCCTCCCCATACCAGGGCTCGACCTGCAGATCGATGGTGCCCTGCTGGCTCGACTTACCGAAGCTGAGAGTGCAGCCGTCACCTTTGTTCTGACGTCCCTGGGCAATGGTGACGAAGAGCGCCAAGAGCTCGCCCGTCTTGAGCTCCCCCTGGAGCTGTTGCCGCGTAATCAATGGGGCGGTTTATCGCATCTCCCCGACATGACCGCGGCGTTCGTCCAGCCTAACGACCTCGCCGTGGAGCGGCTGCTGAAGAAGGCCGCAGAGTTGCTGCGCGACCAAGGCAAAAACCCGGCACTGAACGGCTACTCCGGCGGCTCGGCGCACGCCTGGGAGATTGCATCGGCGATCTGGGCCGCGGTCGCGTCCCTCAAACTGGATTACGCCCTCCCCCCAGCCAGTTTCGAGCAGTTCGGCCAAAAAGTGCGCAGCCCAAGCCACATCCTCGAGAGTGGCCTGGCGACGTGCTTCGACTTGTCATTGCTGTTCTGTGCAGCGCTAGAGCAAGCAGGTCTGAACCCGCTGCTGATCTTCACTCGCGGCCATGCGTTCTCGGGCTTCTGGCTCAAAGCCGAGGAGTTCTCGAACAGCACCGTCGACGACATCACCGCGCTGCGCAAACGCATGAGGCTCAACGAGCTGAAGCTGTTTGAAACCACACTGATCACCCAACCCAACATCCCGTCGCTGCCCTACGCCATAGAGCGTGGTGCCCAACATCTGGCGGAGGGGCAGGAGCAGGAATTTGAACTCGCCCTGGACATCCGGCGTGCCCGTCTGCAGCGAATCAAACCACTGGCCAGCGCAGAGGCAGCTCCTGCTCTGGGCACCGCCAGTAGCGAGCAGTGCTTGGTTGATCAGGAACTGCTCATCGACGAGCCACCCGAGCTGCCTGACGAAGCCCCGGTAGAAGTTGATGTCGCCTCGCTAGATCCCAAAGATCGTCTGGCCCGTTGGCAACGCAAGCTGCTTGATCTGTCCTTGCGCAACAACCTGTTGAACTTCAAGGCGGGCAAGAAAGCCGTTCGCCTAGAGGCACCAGATGCCGCCGCGCTTGAGGACATCCTCGCCAGCGGACAGAACCTGAAGCTGCAGACACGCCCCGACCTGATGGATGGCGCAGATCCGCGCGACCAGGCCTTACACGAAGAAAGGGAACGCGAAGACCTTCGACGTCAGCATGCTTTGGATGCATTGAAGCGCAATGAAGTGTTCGTGGGCCTGCCGGTCGCTGAGCTCGATGCCCGACTGACCGAACTCTATCGGGGAGCACGGACGAACCTTCAGGAGGGTGGCTCTAACACCTTGTTCCTGGCGCTGGGCTTCTTGACCTGGACACGTGAGGACAGAGCAAGCCAGCGCTATCGAGCGCCGCTGATACTGGTACCTGTGACGCTCGAGCGAAAGAGCGCTCGGGCGGGCTTCACCCTCGTGATTCACGACGATGAGCCGCGCTTCAACCCGACCCTGCAGGAAATGCTCCGTCAGGACTTTGAACTGAGTCTGGGCATCGGAGAAGGCGCGCTACCGAAAGACGACTCAGGTCTCGATGTCGCGTTGATCTGGAGAACGGTTGCGCACGCGATCAAGGACATCAAGGGCTGGGAAGTCAGCGAAGATGTCGTCCTGTCGATGTTCTCGTTCGCCAAATACCTGATGTGGAAAGACCTCTCGGAGCGCTCTGATGCGCTGCGCCAGAGCCCCGTGGTCAAGCACCTGCTGGATACCCCACGCGATGCGTTCAACGGCGGCAATAGCGGTAGCAGTGCATTCCCGGAAGAGCGGAAGCTGGACGCGCAGTACAGCCCACAGCAGGTCTTCTGCCCTCTGCCCTCGGACTCGTCACAACTCTCCGCGGTGCTGTCGGCCGCACAGGGGCGCGATTTCGTTCTGATCGGGCCACCCGGCACCGGCAAAAGTCAGACGATCGTGAACATGATTGCTCAGTTCATTGCGCAGCAAAAACGCGTGCTTTTCGTCTCCGAAAAAATCGCCGCGCTCGATGTTGTGTACCGGCGCCTACGCGAGGTAGGTCTGGGTGAGTTTTGCCTTGAAGTTCACTCGAGCAAGTCGAAGAAAACCGAAGTCCTTGCCCAGCTGCACTCCGCCTGGGAGGCCCGCGGCACCGCTGACGCAGACACATGGCAGGTCGAGGCGCAACGCCTGCAAGGGCATCGTGATGTGCTGAACCAGTATGTCGAGAGACTGCACGAGCGCTACCCCAATGGGTACACGATCTATGATGCCATCGGCATCGTCAGCACCAACCAGGATGTCGCTCCGATTAACCTCGTGTGGACATCGCACACGCAGCACCAGTCCGCGGATCTACTCGCTAAGCGGGAGATCGCCGATCGCCTGGAAGTAAATGCTCAGGCGGTCGGTTTCTGTACGCTGAACCAACACCCACTGCACCTGATTAGTAACAACGATTGGTCTCCAACCTGGCAGTACCAGGTGATAGAAGCGGCACGTGAGCTAGGCCCTGCCATTCATGCCGTGCAAAAGACCAGTGAGCGCTACATCCAGATGTCCGGTCTGCCCTCGCTGCCAGCCAATACCAGGACGCTCAAAGGTCTGGCCGCGTTGGCGAAGATCCTTCCCGCCGCCGCAGGACAGAACTGGAGCTTCGTGCTCCGTCCCGATGCCCGTGCAATCGGGCAACGTCTGGATGCAGGCCTGAAACTCATCGAGCAACACCGCACGCTCAACCAGACGCTCCCCGCATTCTGGACATCCAGTACGCTGGAGGAGTGCCAACGCGGACTGGGACTGCTGGCCCGGCATGCGGAGCTCAGATCTGGTCTGCCCCAACCCTGGCCAGTAGCGAGCATGATTCTGCTCAACCAGGGCCTGGAGACCCTTGCAGAGGTTGCACGAGTCACGCAGACGCTGTCCGTGGGTTACTCCGATGCCATTGAGGCACTGGATGTCCGTGCTCTGCTGCTGGAGTGGGATCAAGCCGGCAAATCGATGTGGCCGAAATCCTGGCTTGTCCAACGCAGAATCCGCGGGCAAGTGGTTAGCACTCAATCGACGCCGGCGCCGACGACCATTGCGGAAGATCTTCAGCGCTGGATCACCATTCGTGAACTCCGCGCTCGCCTCGACGCCATTGATCCAGGGCCCTCTTCCAGCGCTGTATGGAAGGGTCACAACACTGATCCAGCCCTTCTGTCGGTGGTCATGCGCCTGCAGGCTTCGCTCGCTGCGTGCGTTGAAGGCCGTGCTTGGTCAGACGACGGCTTCGAGCTCATCAGTCAGGGGCAGGCGGGCCTCGCACTGAAGGAAACGCTAGAGCGAATGCGAGACGTCCGGGCGCTCGAGGGTGAGATTTCCACACTCAATCCACTCCCCCCCGCGACAGGATCGCTTTGGGCCGGACTGCAGACCCAAACCAAAGCGCTCAACGCTGCGCTGGCCTTCCAACGCGCAAGACGGTCTATCCAGCAGGAAGGACGCCTGGAGGACGAGCATGAGCTCGTCGCTAGCGGCGCCTGTGGAGAGTCGCTCCAGGGCGAGCTGAAAATGCTCCAGCAACGAGAAGCCATCGAACGAGAGCTGAGCGACCTGACAGACCTGCGAGAACTGACCTCCGGTCTGTGGCTGGGGCTGCATACGAAGGAAGACACGGTCTCCCGCGTACTCAAGTTCCACGCTCACCTCACCGGCGCCATCTCTGCCCTGGTTCAAACACCAGAGCATGTCGAGGGGATCAAATCAGCACTGGGGCGCTTGCTGGGTGATGCCAATACCCTGCTCGAGCCCGAGGGTCAGTTGGCCCAGGCCGGCGGGCAGTTGCTGGAGTCGCTTGATAAGTATGTCGCGCATACGCAGAAGCTCGTCGACGCCGGGCATGTCTTGGCAGAGGATGCCGCCGATTTCACAGAACAGGAACTGAGTCAGCAGCGCGTGCAGTGCGAGCAAATCGTCCAATCCGGCAACGGCCTGCACGCCTGGTGCGCCTGGAAGAAAGCATGCGATGAAGCATCCGCTCTCGGCCTGCTTCCGCTGGTAGATGCCCTGAAAGCAGGGCATGTTCCGCAAGGCTCCGTGCGCAAGGCATTCGAAACGAACTATGCCCGTTGGTGGTTGAATACTGCCGTTGATCACGAGCCTGTCATTCGCACATTCGTGAGCGTCGAACACGAGCAGCGCATTCGAGACTTCCGTGCGCTGGACGACCGCTTCACCGCGCTGACCCGTGATTTGCTTCGCGCACGCCTGTGTGCTGAGCTACCCACTCAGGACTCGGTGAGTAAGAACTCGGAATGGGGCGTCCTTCGGCACGAGATCACGAAGAAAACGCGCCACCTTCCCCTGCGCGAGCTGATGTCGAAAATCCCCGACGCCCTCACCAAGCTGACGCCGTGCTTGCTGATGAGTCCGCTCTCCATCGCCCAGTACCTGGCAGCGAACTCCAGCGTCTTTGATGTGGTGATCTTCGACGAAGCCTCACAGATTCCGGTATGGGATGCGATCGGCGCCATCGCTCGTGGTAAGCAGGTGGTGATGGTTGGAGACCCCAAACAGCTTCCCCCGACCTCCTTCTTCGATCGTGCCGAATCCACCCAGGATGACGTTGATGTTGAGGCCGACCTCGAAAGCATTTTGGATGAATGCATCAGTGCCAACCTGCCAATCCGCAACCTGAACTGGCACTACCGTAGTCGGCATGAAAGCCTGATTGCGTTCTCGAACCAGCGCTACTACGAGTCCAAGCTGGTGACCTTCCCCTCCCCTGTTACGAATGATCGTGCCGTCAGCCTGCACGTCGTCAACGGGGTGTACGAAAAAGGCTCTGCCCGCACCAACCCGGCAGAAGCCAAGGCATTGGTCGCTGACCTGATCGGCCGGCTACGCAGCCCTGGATTCAGAGAGAGCAAGCTGACCATCGGCGTCGTGACATTCAACGGCGAACAGCAAAAGCTGATCGAGGATCTGCTCGACACCGAACGCCGAAAAGACCCCACGTTGGAAAGCTACTTCTCTGAGAGTGAGCTTGAACCCGTATTCGTGAAAAACCTGGAAAGTGTTCAGGGTGACGAGCGCGACATTATGTACTTCTCGATCACCTACGGCCCCGATGCTGCAGGCAACGTTGCCATGAACTTCGGCCCGCTCAATCGCACGGGAGGTGAGCGTCGGCTCAACGTCGCCGTCACCCGGGCTCGCCATGAACTTCGCGTCTTCAGCACCCTGCGAGCCGAAAAGATCGACCTGGCACGCACACAGGCCTTGGGCGTCCGCGATCTCAAGCACTTCCTCGAATTTGCCGACCGCGGTGCTCGCGCACTTGCAGGAGCCGATACCGGGAGCCTGGGCGGATACGACAGCCCCTTTGAGGAAGCCGTTGCGAACGCGCTTCGTCGCAAGGGCTGGCAGGTCGTCACCCAAGTCGGCGTGTCGTCGTTCCGAATCGACCTGGCGGTTGTCGATCCCGATGCGCCTGGGCGCTACCTCGCCGGCGTCGAGTGCGATGGGGCGACCTACCACCGCAGCGCAACAGCTCGTGACCGGGACAAGCTGCGCGAGCAAGTACTCCGAGGTCTAGGCTGGGAGATTCTACGCATCTGGTCGACCGACTGGTGGATCGACGCCCCGGGCACTGCACAGAAAACCCATGAGCACCTTGAGGCCCTGTTGGTTGAAAGCCGCCAGCAACGTGCCGCCCGTGAAGCCGAGGAGCAATTGGTCGCGAATGCCGCGCAGTACCAAGCTTCGCTGAACGACAACGTTATAGAGCTCCCTCTCGACCGCCCCCAGCTCAAAACGCCCGATGAGTCTGAGGAACTCGACGCCGAGACCGAGGCGATCGAAATACCGAGCGTGCGCTACGCCGATACGCAGGCAGACGCCACACGCACCTCGACTACCTTCCCTTACTACCGAGGGAGCGACCCGCTGAGCGCCGTGGAAGGCGTGGATCCGGATGCATTCTTCGATGCGCGCTATGACACTGTCCTGGCGATGATGATCAAACATGTGATCGACGAGGAAGGCCCCGTCCTCGATACCTCGCTCGCCCGCCGAATCGCCCGGGCACATGGCTGGACTCGTACTGGCGCACGCATTCGTGATCGTGTCGTCAGCGTGGCCGATCGCGTACACCGCAAGGTTGAAGAGGACGCTGGGCACTTCTATTGGCCCAGCCGCTTACCAAACTGCGAAGCCGTGGTGTATCGCCGACCGGCAGACGCCGATAACACTCGGCCCGTCGATGAGATCTGCAGCTTGGAGCTCCTTGCCTTGGCACGTGCATTGGCAGACCAAAGCCTCGTCGGCGAAGGCTTGCTCTACGCCATGGCACGAGAGCTCGGACTGAGCAAAGTCTCGGCATCAACCCGAACCAGGATCCAAGGAGCGATCGACCAGCTGTTCTCCTGAGCAGTTGGTCGATCACTTGGGCACAGCGTTAGCTGCGCAAGAAGACCGTACGATCGAGGGATGCCCCCACTGCCAGGGGGCAGTTTCAAAGCCCGGAGGGAACATGGGATTGTCTGTGCGTAAGTCAGTGAGAGTGGGCCCGTTCAGGTTCAACCTCTCGAAGTCTGGAATTGGTGTTTCCGCCGGCATCAAAGGCCTCCGGGTTGGAACCGGACCCAGGGGCAACTACATCCACATGGGACGCGGAGGCTTTTACTACCGCCAAACCCTTCCATCCAATAGCTCGGCCCCTGCCATTGCACCACCCAAGCCGGTGAGAGCGCCCACCCCAGTAGTCGACATCCCATCGCACACGCACGAGCCCCTCAAGGAAATCGATAGTGGCGAAATTGGCTTGATGGTGGACTCCTCATCGCAAGCCCTCGTCGACGAGCTGAATACCAAGCGAAAGCGCTTGCGCCTTTGGCCCTTCGTCGCCGCACTCACCATCGGCGCGTTTGTCCTCTCGGCGAAGCAGCTGCCCCCCTGGGCACTGCTTACCCTACTCATCGTTGGCGGCCTGCTGATGGCCGTAACGTACTACTGGGATCTGCTGAGAAAAACGACGGTCATGCTCTACGACATCGAGTCGGAATTCGCCGGTGTCGTCGAGCAATTGCATACTGCCTTCGACGGCGTTCGAAGCTGTCGCGCGACCTGGCATCTTCAGGCGCAAGGGAAGGTGCTTGATCGCAAGTACCACGCCGGCGCCAGTCACCTGGTGACCAGAAGCTCGATCGCACTCGGACTGCAAAACCCACCCTTCGTCAAAACCAACGTTGCCACCCCCAGCATCCCCGTGGGCCGCCAGACCCTCTATTTCTTCCCGGACAAGGTGCTCGTGTTCGAAGCCAACGGGGTCGGCGCGGTGTCCTATGAAAACCTGCGAATCGACATCTCTACGACGAACTTCATCGAAGACGGCGCCGTCCCGAAAGACGCCGAGATCGTCAGCAGAACCTGGAAGTTTGTGAACAAAAAAGGTGGCCCAGACAGGCGCTTCAAGAACAACCGAGAACTGCCTGTCGTGCGCTATGAGGAGGTTCAGTTTTCGAGCAACACAGGCTTGCTCGAGCGCATCCAGATCTCCTGCGTAGGACGCACATCCAGCTTGGCCCAAGCAATCGGCAGCATCAGCAGAGCAAAAGGCGAGCGCCAGTAGCCATTGCGTAGTTGCTACCACGTCTGCAGCGACGAGACGAAGGAGCGGGAGTAGCCACTCAGCGTGCCGATTGAGCGCCGCTGAAAGGACTTGGCCACGACCGGCCAGCGTTTTCTCGCAGACCACGCGGCAGTTCGCACTCTGGCGGATAGAATGGGCTTCCTCGTTTCAAATTGGAAAGTGGGCGATGTCGGAGCGGACGTACACGAAGGAACAATTGCAGGTCATCGAGCACGCAGGTGCCCATGCAATTGTGGCGGCAGTGGCAGGCTCGGGAAAAACCGAGACGCTGATTGGCCGCGTCCGGCATCTTCTGCGCGACATCAGCCCAGCCCATATCGCCGTCGTCATGTTCAACAGGGACGCCGCCCTATCGTTCCGGCGGCGTTTCGAGCAGGCAGTCCAAGGTACTGCGCCTGAAATCAGGACGTTCAACTCGATGGGCAACAAGATCGTCAATCGACTTGTCCAGAACGGGCTGCTTCCAGAAGCCAGGATAGAACCCAAGGATCATCTGCGGACGAAGATTGCCAAGGACGCTTTCACCCGGGTGTTTAAAGCGATCAACGGCAGCAACGTCACGCCGGACAAGGAGTTGATCGATGGATTCATCGCCTTCTTGCTGCTGGTCAAGTCGAGCACGCACAGCCCCGAGGAGGTGTTCGAAACACGCCAGTACGGGCCGATAACCCAAGGGTACGTCGAGGCATTTCGTCTCTATGAAGAGCACCGGGCGCAGCTGAAGGTCAGGTTTTTTGAAGATCAGCTGTACGACCCCGTCAAGCTGATGCTGAGGCAACCCGCGACACAGCGATACGTTCAGAACCGGGTTGACCACCTCATCGTCGATGAAGCCCAGGACATGAACGGCATCCAGATCGCTCTGCTGAAAATCCTCGCCGGCGACCGGGCCAAGGTCATGCTCGTCGGGGATGAAGACCAGGCCATCTATGATTGGCGTGGTGCCGAACCCGACTACCTCATCCGGGGCTTTGAACAAGACTTTCCAGAGGCCACCCGATACACCCTGCCGCACACGTTCCGCTTTGGCCACATGCTTTCGATCGCGGCCAGCCAGGTAATCAGCTGCAACACCAATCGCAACCCCAAGATCAGCATCTCTGCCGAGGGCACACCGCGCACGCGTATCCACTGCCTGCCGCTGGCCCTCGGGCTGGCTGACCTGGGAGAACACGTAGCAGAGCGGCTCACCTCCGGGGTGAAGCTCCAGGACATCGCGGTGCTGGTGAGGACCTACGACCTGAGCGTTACCTTGGAGCTGGATCTGCACCAACGCAGCATCCCCTATCACGTCTATGGCCGGCCGCCGCTGATGCGTATTCCCGAGATCAGCGCGCTGCTCGGCGTTCTCCAACTGGCTAGCGGACGGTGGAAAAACCTGGAGGCCGACCAGCTTCGATACGTCATCAAGAGCTTGCTGCACCGCCCTACTCTCTATCTGGACAAAGCTGCAATAAGCCGTGTTGTAGAACTCGTCGTACGTCAGCCAGAACGCCTTGTTGAAGCCATCCGTTCGACCATTACACTGCAAACCAAAGACTTTCAAGCCAACCAAATCCGTGACCGTGCGGACTTACTCGAGATCCTGGCGACCGCCACCGATCCGCAGGAGAAGGTGCTTACCGTCCTGGATCGCTATCTGCTGGCAACGGAGTTCGAACGCAATATCGAAAAGCAGTCCCCCACCGCGGATCAGGCGGCTGCCGTCATGGCGAACGTCCAGGCCTTCCGGCTCATTGCCAGCCGGCATGAAGGCAGCATCGATGCGTTTCTGGATAGCATCGACCCGCTCATCGACTCATCGGCCATGGAGCCCCCCACAACGCCACACGTGTGGATCAGTTCCATTCATCGAGCGAAAGGGGCACAGTGGTCGAGGGTCTTCGTACCTGGAGTCGTGAGAAGCGGCTTTCCCAGGGACGACCTAAGCGCCGATGAAATCGAGGCAGAGCGCCGGCTGTTCTACGTGGCCATCACGCGCGCCGTCGATGAGGTTTTCATTGCTCACCCCAACGACCTGGAGTTTCAGCGCAGCCTGGAGCGCCCGGATATCACTGAAGCGCATCCGCAAGCGAGCTCCGTATCTCGCTTTCTTTGGGAGATGGATATTGCCCTGGCTCGGCATGCAGGAGCCGCTGTCGAAGAAGAACGCTTCGCGGCCCTTGGAGAGGTAGACCGCCCTGAGATCGCGAATACCTATTTCGCGACCTTCCCCTTCTCTAAAGACTGGCGCTATGCAAAGCGCCCACAGCCGTCCTCACCCGCGTCCGTGGGAGCAAACCACGACATCTTCGGCGCGGCAAAAGGAACGCGGGTAATTCATGCCATCTTCGGGAGTGGAACTATCGACAGATGGATCGACGATCGCGTTCTGCGAGTCGTTTTTGACGATGGGGATACGCGTCTACTGGTGGCCAGCATGGCACCGATGGAGATAGCGTCGGCATAAAGGCGGTACTCTAGGTCAGTAAGGGCGTCACTCGACAGCCATGTACAAGCCAAAGGGCATCACATTGCGCGGAGTTCTATCCCATTTCCACGGGCAGTGTGAAAAGGGCTGAAAACTTCGAATCTTGCCGGGCGACTCATGGGTTAGGGCTTAGTAACCGCGAAGGATGCGACCAACCCGGAACGCCCTTGCCCCCACTGGCTTCACCCGCAACGATTGGCCATCCTCTATCAGGTAGAGGCAAGCCTTGATCACATTGCGCCTACCAACTGCGTCCTTACGGCTGAACATCCCTACCCCACGATCATCCTCATACTTTTCTTTCTCGTGGTTGCAGCTGTGGAAGTACCCCCAGCCTTCGGTGATCCGCTCCCAGAGCGCACCAATGGCTTCAGCCTTGAAGATGTCCTTGAACACCTCCCGGCCATCGAAGAAGAACGCCGCATGGATGTGGTAACCCATGTCCTCCCCCTGCTCCACTGCGCAGATGTAGCCTGTCTCATGTTGGAAGATCGGATCGTGCTCCCTCGCCCGGATCAGCCTATCCAGATCCTCGAAGACGTCTTCTACCTTCAGGCGACTGCGTACAGACTCCCGGTAGTACAGATTCACCCTCACCACCACAGTGCGTGAACGGCTATCCAGCACCCGTTCCACGTATTCAGTCACTGTCTGCCGATTCCCCTTTTCCCGGTAAGCACGATCACTCTTCCCACGCTTGAACCACTTGGTCTGTACGTGCTCCCGGATCCTCTCCACGAGCCAGTTGTAGGTCTGGGCCTCTGACAGGAGCCCTCCCTCGCTCTCGTCCATGCACGTCATCCCGAACATCCCAAACTCGATGCCGATGTCGTAGCAAGCCTCCTTGAATGCGAGCAGGTGCTCACTCAAGGCGTACGTCTCGTCATGCACCAGGTGGTACATCTGTCGAATGTGATCGAAGTACCGAGAGAGTCTGGTCCTCTCGATGACTTCATCCCCCTGTGCGTCGTAGCTGATCCTGAATGCAGGACAGTCGTGACGGATCACTGCGTTCACGAGTCGTTCGATCTGGATAGCGATGTCGGATTGGGAGAGATGTTTGGCTGTTTGATTGGTCATGGTGCGTACCTGGTTGGTTTAAGGCATACCAAGTACGGAGTGGGAATTTTTAAACTGGAGAGATGGGTAGCTAGGTTCCTGAGGTAGCTAGCCGTGGGTGGAGAGGGGTGAGTGGATTAGAGGTAGGTTATTGGAGATGGTTAGCGATGGAATGGGTGAATGGATTAGATAGGTTGCTAGAAATAGTTAGTAGCTATATCAATAAACCACACCGCCCTGCTCGCCAAACAACAAGCGCCATCGAGCATCCAGACGAAGAGCACCAAGGGCAGCCGGGGAAAATCACAGAGCAGGCAACTGGGAGTTATCTGAGAAAGAGCACTAACCTAAGCAGACGGCAGAGCTACCCGATGACCAGGGAGTCCCTGGCCATCGGGTAGCTCTATCGCCATTAATGCTTACCTACAGCCTGGAGTTTCTCATCACGCTCAGCGATCCGCTCAAGGATCCACTCGTGCACTTCGCTCTCCAGCCAGCGAACGCAACGCTCCCCCACAGATAACGGAAGCGGGAACGTGCCGAGAGCGATGTACTTATAGATAGTCGAGCGAGCAAGACTGGTGAGGTCCATGACCTCTTTCAAACTGATGATCCTCATGGACATGGATGTTGCTCCTGTATTGGTCCAGAGGATGGGCAACGCTCATAAAATTTAACCGGTAGTACTCTCCATCTCAAAAGAGACCAAGCCATGCTTGGAAAGCTGCTCTCGAGAAAGGCCAAACTCTTTCGTCCAGATCTCGACGTGCCCCTTGGTGCCGCTTAAAGAAACTATACATTCAGGACCTTCTCCCTTGGGCTCTTGAGCAAAAACCAAGGTCATCGAATCATCCGTGTCTCTATTTTTGGCAGGGAACGCAAGCACCCTCCGCCCTACCAAGCTCGCAAAAGCGCTATCCCCCGCTATTCGATTCTTAACCCGCGAAGCCAAATGGAAAGCCCACCAGCACATTTCAGCAACCATGACCTCAAGCGAGGAATCATCTTTACCCGACGCGTGGAGGCTTTCAGTCATGATTTTCTCTAGACCATCAATTTGGGGGAGACGGACGGACTCACCCAAGACGCTCCAGTGATTCGAAAGAAGCAGGCTTACACCTTGATAGATCTTCCAGACAAGCATTTCATAAGTGCGGCCTAGGCCCTGAAACTCCCCTTGCACCCGCGCAAATCGCTCCGCAAAACCATGGCGGCTCTCCTCAGAGCGCATTGCCTCACCATAAAAAGCTACAACTGGGCTGCTGCAGCCCGCCGAAGCAAGCCCTGGATGGTTCAGGTTCAGGATATAGCTGCTGGTCACTTTCGTATCGGCATAGAGCGAGTCCGAGAGCCCCGCTATCTTTCGGCGAATGAAGCCAAGCTGTAGGAGTTCCTTCAGCCACCTGTCGACCTTCTCCTCGTCGTCCTCCCCCAATAACTGTCGGAGTTGAGCGAGCCCGAGGTTATCTACCAGTCCCAGTTCATTGGCATGAGCGAATAGCGTTGCGAGCAATAGGCGGAGTTGCGGCCTCAGAAGCTCATTCGATGATATCGGCGTCCGATTGGCCTCATAGTCACGATAGATCGCACCGCTGAAAAGGTGGCGCAGAACGGGCCCATGATGGGATGCCGAAGTGCTGAGGTCACCAAGTTTGCTGGCCAGCCCCCGGCCCACCTTTAGCCCGAGAGTGGGCCTCCCTCCAGTAGGAGCCTTGTGGCATTCAAGGCATTGGTGTTCAATCAACGCTTTGCGGGCCCTGGATACCGCCCCAGCGGTCACCTTCAAGGACGAAGCCAACTCACTCACTGGCATCTCCACCCAGCGTGTAGCGCCAAAGCGATAGATGAACGCAATGAGGAAGTACTTCGCCTCAGCCCCAACGCCAGCTATCGGCGCAGTCAGCAGCCTCTCGCCCATGCAATACCCCCCTTTTTTTAGATTTTACCCCCTATACCGCACTTGAACCTCAAAAATCCATAGCGTAACGTTACCGTAACGCAACAAAATGGACAGACGGCATGGCTAGAGAAATAGAATCATTCTCAGTATGGGCACCCAAAAACCTTCATGCGGAATCCGATATCGCCTGGGTACAAAACTACCTGCATGAAAAAGGAGAAATATCTCTCCATGGGCCTGTAGATTTAGATCGACTTATTAGAGCGGGAGTACAACTCGAGAAAAGCGACTCAGGAAGAAATGCCCTTAGACAGTTAAAGGCTGCCTATAGGACAAGGAAAAGCAGGAGTGCGGAGGAAAGATCAAGCGCTGGAGACATAAAACCTGCAGAGCAAAACCTTCCCTCTCAAAATAAGAATCACAAAGTCCTAATAAAATTAGCCAATGAAATACTAAAGTCCGAAGAATCACTTAAACAAAAATCAAAGACCCTAGAAAGCCAGAAAAAAGAATTAAAAGAGAGAGTATCAAAATCTCAAAAAATCACACAAAAAGCCCTCAATAAAATAGAGAAAATAGAACGAACGCTTAACACCCTTCGAGGAAAAGAACCCCACAAATCAGAAATAGAAAAAGTCATACTGAACAATGAAGAAATAAAAGAATTACTCGTAGACATACTAAATGCTCTAGATCCACGCCCTATCAAAAGTCGCCCTTTAAGAAAATCAGACATAACGAGACATGCAAACAGACAAAAACTAAAAACCAAAATTCCAGAAACCCCAGAAACTAAAAATAAAAACTCCAAAAGCATCCCAATAACAGTGCTTGAACTAATAGACAAAATAAATAAGCAAATCGCAGAGTAAAATCAAACAGAAACAAGATAAAAACAGCCGAGAAAATCATACATCACGCATATAAACACAATTTAAAAATCAAACAATCTCCAGCCTCAAATTCAAGTCAGCGGATCGACAGAGCTCAGGAAAAACCATCATGGACGAGCAATCTACAACCAACTTAAAGACCAGCCAACTATACAACACCTAGTACGCGCACCATTCGTCTGATGGTAAGACCGAGATCTTTTCTTAGCAGGCCCTTTGCTCTTTTCCTCGCGACCAACTGCCGCCATTGGAAATATTCTTTCACAGCTCTGCCACAGTTTCACATGCTTGTCTTGAAGATAGAGCCGATTACAGATCACAGGGTCTGCACAGCGACTGAACCTTCAAAAGCTTTGGTCGGCGCTATAAAGTTGAGACACAGAGCTGGCAGCTGAGATAGTCCACCGCTCGCGGGATGTTCTACATCCTCATGCACCGAAGCACAGGGGAACGAGGTAAATGGCTTGAACAACCGGAGCGCCTTTCGTCGCCTCCTACGCTTTGAACGCGACCAATCCTCGATCAGGCGGTACGCGGACCGATACGATTGCTCCATGCGGATCTGATGTCATCATTCTCTGTATTACGACAAGCTGAAAGGAAGGAATCAGGTATCGTCAGAGCCAAACTGACTCCTGCTTGCGCAAGCCCGCCATGTGTGCGTGTTGTAAGCCCCCCCTGAGACTGTGCGTGGAGCACCTCGAAGTAGTTCACAACCATCGCGACCACTTCGTTTTCACCTACGCGGATGATGCTGCAGCCAAGCGCAGTGAGGGCAGGTACTACCGTTGCTTCGCCACCTGAAAACCGCTCTGAGGTCTGGGTACTGCTTGCCGGACGCAACGCCGGCAATCGCCTTGAAGTCGCAGCCCGCACCCGTCCGAGGATCCAGCCCCCGGTAGTCACGTGACTTATCGAATCCATAACAAGTGGGGAGACCGTCCTGCCCAAGGCTACGAACTCGTAAATGGCTTCTTGTACTGCAACTCGGTCTGTTAGTTGCGTAAGCAATGTCATTGGTGACTACAGAGGCCACAAGAAGGCCCACATCAGGCGAACCTTCAGCGCCTCTCTCCAGGGCATCCAACCAGCCCAGCCGGCGCCAATTCCGAAGTTGTAGGCCGCAGTGACCTTGTGATGATTAGGGATCATCCCCAGCACCTAGCCACCGAAGGAGTGCCCCACCCAGAAGATCGGTGTAGAGCCGTCATCCAGGTACTCCACCGCCTCGGTCAAGTCATGCATGCCCCAATCGAGATAGGACATCTCGAAACCCTTAAGCGAAGGCGGCTTTGAATCTCCCAACCCTCGTTAGTCCAGGGTCAGCACGTTGAAGCCCTTTGAGCATGCGTACTCTGCAAAGCGTCTGTAGAAACGCTGCTGCATGAACGAGCCCGCACAGGCTCAAAGGCCACTTCCTGATAGATTGCTAACATGTTTCCGCCGCTGCGACCAAAAATGGCAATCTGGGCAGTCACCAAGCATGCGAGGCCCTAGAAAAGGGTGCCCATCAAACAGGTCGGAAATGCGGGATGCAAGGTGAAGAGGGACCGAGCAGTTCGGCACATACCGCCGACACGTGCACCAGCACCTTGAGCCATACAAGAAATGTATCAAATTCCAGCGAGCTTCAAAGCATGGGTAAAGGTGTGGGTTAAAGGCATGCTTCATACATAAATACCTTAAAAATCAATAAGATGATCAATAAAAATGCCGCCCACAAGCCGGCTTTTTTAATGCCTGCGAAAAAGCCTCAGCCCATGTCAGACCGCTCGCCAGCCAATGCGCCGCTGTCACCAGGCAGGCATAAGATCAAGCTATCCCCTCGCCGGTTGCACCGACATGACACGCCTCTCGCCACTTCACGTTGCCTTGCTCATGGCAGCGCCACTGCTGACATGCAACCCGGCCTGGGCGCAGGCGCAAGACTGGAAACTGGCGAGGAACGAAGATGGCGTGCAGGTTTACCTTCGCGACGTGCCCGGCTCCCGCTACAAGAGTTTCCGCGGGGTGACCCTGGTGAAATCCGACGTCGCCACCCTCGGCCACCTGCAGGAGAACCTGCGCGTCTCCTGCGCCTGGCTCTACGCCTGCGCGCAGATGCGCCTGCTCAAGTACAGTGACGAGGCGATCTGGGTCTACCTCGACACCAAGCTCCCGTGGCCCGCCGCCCCGCGGGACCTGGTGCTGAAGGTGAGCACCGAGGAAACCGCGGACGGCGGCATGATCCGCCACCTGCAGGCTGCGCCGGACTATCTTCCTCCGGTGAAGGACCGCATACGCGTACCCAATGTTTCCGGCACCTGGCAGATGGTCCCCAAGGGCCCGAAGCTCACCGAAGTCACCTACGAAATGCGCGGCGAACCCGGCGGCAGCGTGCCGTCATGGCTGGCGAATCAGTTCGTGGTCGATGCTCCATTCGAGTCGCTGCGCATGCTCAGGGTGGTGGCGGAGCATCAGGGCGTCCGCGACGGCGGCTATTAGAAACCGGTCCGAAAGCGCCGCCGGCAAGGGTTGTGCAGTCGCTGGCGGCCTGACCGAAGATTTGCCCGCAAAGCCCGTCTCTGCTAGTGTCGCGAGGTTTCCGAATACCCCCGCCGAGATGTCCGCATGGCCAGCAAGAAAGCTTCCCTCGACTTCGAACAGTCCCTCGCCGAGCTGCAAACGCTGGTGGAGCGCCTGGAAAGCGGCGAGTTGTCGCTGGAGGACTCGCTGGGGGCCTTCGAGCAGGGCATCCGCCTGACGCGCGACTGCCAGGCGGCGCTGACCCAGGCGGAGCAGAAGGTGCAGATCCTGCTGGAACGCGATGGCGAACTGAGCGAAGCGCCCTTCGATCCGGAAGGCGAAGACGCATGATCGCCGGGTACCAGGCGCGCTGTACGGCGCGTGTCGACGCTGCGCTGGAAAAACTCTTCGTCGCCCCCCGTGAAGAACTCACTCGCATCTACGCCGCCATGCGCTACAGCGTGGTCAACGGTGGCAAGCGCGTGCGCCCGCTGTTGGCCTACGCGGCCTGCGAAGCACTGGGCGGCGACGCCGAGCGGGCGGACGGCGCTGCTTGCGCAGTGGAGCTGATCCACGCCTATTCCCTGGTGCACGACGATCTGCCGGCGATGGACGACGACGACCTGCGTCGCGGCCAGCCGACCACCCACATTGCCTACGACGAGGCCTGCGCGATTCTCGCCGGTGACGGCCTGCAGGCACTGGCATTCGAGGTGATCGGTAACGCCCAGCTCAATCCGCAGGATGCCCAGACCCGCTTGGACATGCTGACGATCCTCGCCCGCGCCGCCGGTTCGGCCGGGATGGTTGGCGGGCAGGCGATCGACCTGGAGTCCGTGGGCCGCAAGATCGACCAGGCCGCACTGGAAACCATGCACCGGCACAAGACCGGCGCGCTGATCGAGGCCAGCGTGCAGCTCGGCGCCCTCGCCAGCGGCCGCGCCAACACCGATGCGCTGCAAGCCCTGCGCCGCTACGCCGAAGCCGTGGGCCTGGCGTTCCAGGTGCAGGACGACATCCTCGACGTGGAAAGCGACACCGCCACCCTCGGCAAGACCCAGGGCAAGGACCAGGCCCACCACAAGCCGACCTACCCCGCGCTGCTCGGCCTCGACGAAGCGAAGGCCTACGCCCTCGCCCTGCGCGACCAGGCGCTGGCGGCGCTGGAAGGCTTTGGCGATAGCGCCGAACCGCTGCGCGCCCTCGCCCGCTATATCGTCGAACGCCGTAACTGATTCCCCGGCACGCGCATTGCGTGTGCAAATCCCGTGATTCATCCATTGCGATGACCGCTCGCCGGTGCTTCACTGCATTACAGGGATTTCGTATACCATATCCGACAACAGCCACCTGACCGGACTGCATCGTGCCGCTACGCAACGCCCCCAACCTGGGTATCGTCCCCTCCGCCTCGGAGACCATCGCCAAGCACCTGCGCGAGGCGATCATTTCCGGCCAGATGGCAGAGCACGAGCCGATCCGCCAGGACGATATCGCGCAGATCTTCAACGTCAGCAAGATTCCCGTGCGCGAGGCGCTCAAGCGCCTGGAGGCCGAGGGGCTGGTGGAGTTCCAGCGCAACAAGGGGGCGCTGGTGACGAAGATATCCGAGCCGGAACTGGCGCAGATGTTCGAGGTACGGGTCGTTCTCGAAGCCCAGGCGATCCGCCTGGCGGTGCCGAACATGACCGCCGAGACCTTCGAGCGCGCCGAGCGCATCTGTGCCGAGTTCGTCGGCGAGGACGATGTCGGCCGCTGGGCGGAACTGAACTGGGAGCTGCATGCCTGTCTCTATGAACCGGCGCAGCGGCCCTACCTGGTTGGCCTGATCCGCTCCATCCATGACAAGCTCGAACGCTACCTGCGCATGCAGATGAGCCTGTCCTCCGGCAAGGATCGCGCGGATCACGAGCACCACGACATCCTCGACGCCTGCCGCGCCGGCGATGGCGAGCTGGCCGCGCGCCTGCTGGAAGAACACATCAACGGTGTCTGCCGCACGCTCTACGAGCACCTGCCGAATCGGCCGACACCGAGCTGATCGAAAAGACCCGCTGTGCCGATTTCATCATCGGTCCGGCGGAAAACCCTCAAGCTCCCATCCCCGCTCCGCGCCACCCTAGGGTCAACCACAAGACCACCTCAGGGGGCAGCATGAAACGCATCCAGGTTCTCGATTCCCACACCGGCGGCGAACCCACGCGCCTGGTGCTCGACGGCTTTCCCGATCTGGGCAAGGGCAGCATGGCCGAACGCCGTGCGCTGCTGGCCAGGGAACACGACAGCTGGCGCGCCGCGACCGTGCTGGAGCCGCGCGGCAGCGATGTGCTGGTCGGCGCACTGCTCTGCGAGCCGGTGGACCCGAGCGCCTGCGCCGGGGTGATCTTCTTCAACAACACCGGTTACCTGGGCATGTGCGGCCACGGCACCATCGGCCTGGTCGTCTCGCTGGCGCACCTGGGGCGTATCGGCCCCGGCACGCACAAGATCGAGACGCCGGTGGGCACCGTCGAAGCAACCCTGCACGACGACCGCTCGGTGAGCGTGCGCAACGTCCCTTCCTATCGCTACCGCAAGCAAGTGCCGGTGCAAGTGCCCGGCCATGGCCTGGTGCACGGCGACATCGCCTGGGGCGGCAACTGGTTCTTCCTGATCGCCGATCACGGCCTGCGCGTCGCCGGCGACAACCTGGACGAACTGACTGCCTACACCGTCGCCGTGCAGAAGGCGCTGGAAGACCAGGGCATCCGCGGCGAAGACGGTGGCCTGATCGATCACATCGAGCTGTTCGCCGACGATCCCGATGCGGACAGCCGCAACTACGTGCTCTGCCCCGGCAAGGCCTACGACCGCTCGCCCTGCGGCACCGGCACCAGCGCCAAGCTGGCGTGCCTGGCCGCTGACGGCAA